>Ga0209402_10000076_pt1 | contig 114961 bp, 104 predicted proteins | sample ArcticOcean_MG_C_3_FD_187437 | JGI IMG/M metagenome (GOLD analysis project Ga0209402, IMG submission 187437) | Marine microbial communities from western Arctic Ocean - ArcticOcean_MG_CB8_126 (SPAdes) (version 2) | ecosystem: Environmental > Aquatic > Marine > Oceanic | place: Arctic Ocean...
AGCCCATGGAGCCCAAGGCATAGTAAAAAATTTGTATCCTTTATCAACAAAAAAGTTTGGATCCATAGTAGGAGGAATAAAATACATTCCTGGAACTACTCCATGTCTTTTACATGCTTCAGCTATAATATCTAGACCTTTTTCATAAACGCTTCCTTCAAAATCAAGAGAGACTCCTAATTCTATAGAAAGATCTGAAGGCCCTATTAATAAAACATCTATACCATCAACACTTAATATTTCATCTATATTATCTATCGCTTGTTGAGTTTCTATCATTGGAGCAATTACTACTTCATCATTGAACATATCTAAATATTCTCGGTACTTTTCCTTAGTAGAGTATTCTTGTACATTGATTCCCCAATCACCTCTAAGCCCCGCGTTACTTCGGTCTCCTAAAGGAGCATATTTACAAGCTCTAACCATTGCTTCTGCTTCTTCTTTTGTATTTACCATTGGCACTACAATTCCTCTAGCACCTGCATCCAATGCAAAACATATAAGATCTGGATGATTAGCACTAACTCGAACCATTGGGGCTGCTTTTTTACCATCCATAGCCTTTATAGCAGGAATAAACTCCTTAACCATATATGGTGAGTGTTGAGTATCATAGAGTATGAAATCATAATCTGAGTCAGCTAACATTGACATGTTTTCAACAACAGGAGAACCTGCAGCACCAACAACTGTTTTTCCTGACTTTAAAAGTTCTTTGACCTTATTCATTAAATTAATCCTCCAGTTTTTTTAAATTATTGCTATGTTCGAAAACTTACATAAAGTTATTGAAATTGTAAAGTTCAATATGAAAATAATTACTATTGTTTAAATTTAAATAGTAATTGTTTTATTTTACGAATTAAAATTTATAAAGTTAGTTACTTACTTTTTTATGATATCTTCTAGAGTTAGAGTTTCTTCTATTTCTTTTTCTAAAAGGTTTATTAGTTGAAGTATTATCTTTTTTTTCTACTTTATTTTCTTCTTTATTTTGCTTGTCAGGATTTTTCAGTTGATCTAAAAGTTTTTCAATAGATTTCCACATCCTAGAGTCACTAGGAGTAACAAAACTTACAGCTTCTCCAACTGAACCCGCTCTAGCAGTTCTTCCAATTCTATGAATAAAATCTTCTGGAACTTGTGGAAGGTCATAGTTTATTACGTGCCCTATATGTGGAACATCTAGTCCTCTAGAAGCAATATCAGTAGCAACTAGAATTCTAAATCTCTGATTTCTAAAATCTTCTAGAATCCTATTTCTTTTATTTTGTCTTAAATCACCGTGTAAAGCAGAACTTTTCACAGTATCTTTAATTAATCTTTTTTTAAGTTTTTCAGTAGCATATTTTGTTCTTACAAAAATTAGAATTGAACCTCTTCTCACTGTAATTTCATCAAGTAATTCATCATATTTTTGTTCAGTTTTAGTATTTACAACTTTTTGTTTGATTTGAGATTTAATAACATTATTATCTTTAACTTCTACTCTTTTAGGATTATTTAAATATTTGTTAGATAATTTTATTATTTCTTTTGGAAGAGTAGCTGAAAATAAAAGAGTTTGTCTAAATTCTGGTAAATGTTCAACAATTTTATCTACTTGTTCACCAAATCCCATGTCTAGCATTCTATCTGCTTCATCTAACACTAGAAAATTGAAATATCTTAAACTTAATGACTTTCTTGAAAGATGGTCATTTATTCTACCTGGAGTACCTATAATAATTTTAGGATGTTTTTTTAATTGATTTAATTGATTAGTCATACTTGCTCCACCAACTATAATAGATATGTTAATTCCACTTTTGTAACCTACCAAAAGTTTAGCTACATCAGCTACTTGCTGGGCCAATTCTCTGGTTGGCGTAAGAATTAAACCTGAAACTTTTCTGCTTGTTACTATTTGTTGAATCAAAGGTATTAAATAAGCAGCAGTTTTTCCTGAACCAGTTTCAGCACTTGCAAGAATATCTTCCTTATTAATTGCAAAAGAAATTGTTTTAGATTGAACTTCTGTGGGTTTAGTAAACCTTAAACCTTTAAGTGATTTTTTAAGATTTTCAGATAAATTAAAACTGTTAAAATTTTCCATAAATATCATGCGATATTTTATCGCAGAATATAAGTCTATACCCTTAATTTGATTTTAGCTGATGATTTACTATACAGCTTTATCTTTTAGCCAATCTTCAGTTATTTCTAATCCAAATCCAGGAGCATCGGAAGGTGTAAGGTATCCATTTTTAATTACAGGAGTTCCTGGAAATAAAACCATCTCTTCTAATGGAACTCCTGGTGGTGACACACCTTCTGATCTTTCAGCCCATGAAACTGATGGCATTGAATAAGCTAAATGTTGTCCATATGGATAATTTGTACTTGCGTGAGGAATTACTGTCAATCCATAAGATTCAGCCAAATGACATATTTTAATCCCCGCAGTAATTCCTCCAACCCAATTTAGATCTGGTTGAAAAATATCAACTATACCTTTGCTTGCAGCTTGTGCAAAAGGGTATAAAGAATACCAATGTTCTCCTGTAGCTAAAGTTTGCCATGGAATTCTATTACGTAATTTTTGATACCCATCAATATTTTCAGGATTTAGATAATCTTCTAACCATTTTATTCTATAAGGTTTCAACGTTTCTGCTAGCCTAACTGCATATTCATTATTTAATGACATCCAAGCGTCAACTGCAATTTCTACATCATCTCCAACTTGTTCTCTTGTAGATGCAACTAATTCTTCAGCTCTATTAATTCCTTCTAAATTACTTTCTGGACCCTCTCTAAGGAAAAGTTTTACTGCTTTAAATCCTAATTCCATATACCAATCAATACTATTTTTAGTGCCGTATGTAAAATCTGTATTACTTGCATAGCAAAAGATTTTATCTTTCTGAGGACCTCCTATTAATTCATAAACAGGACGATCTAAAATTTTACCTTTTAAGTCCCAAACTGCATTATCTATAGCACTTATAGCAAAACTTGATAAGCCTGAAGTACCATAAGAAATTGTCGATTGTTGCATTACATCCCAAATCAATTCTGTTGCCATACAATCTTTTCCTACTAAAATTTTTGATAAATGATCATTAATTATAGATTCAGTAACTCCAGAATGAAGAGTAAACCCAAATCCCCAATTACCGTCTTCTGACTTGACTATGCAAGCTGTTCTTTTCCATTTTGCACTCCATTCAGATTTAGGAATATTAGGATATCTATTCATAGGACTTACCATTCCTCTAATATCATAAGGATCTTTAGATTTAGGAACTCTGGGCTTTGTTTTAATATTAGGTTTTAATTCAATTGTGAATGCTTCAATAGATTTTATCTTCATAATAAGCCTCTGTAGCTATAGTTTAGTTTTTGTAATTTTTATAATATTTGAAAATTATCATAACCAATTTAAAAAAAATGTACAGGTGAAAAATGAAAATTAAAGATTTAAGATTATCAAAATTAAAATTAGTTGAACATCTTGGAGAAGTTGAACCTGCATGGAGCCCTGGTTCTAAAGTGCAATCTAATATAGGAGGAGGAGGTTTCACTGAAATAGAACTGGATAACGGTGATATTGGCATTGGTCCATCTTGTGATGAAAATATTTTAAATGATGCTAAAAATTACCTAATTGGTAAAAATCCTGTAGACGTAATTAAACATTTTAAATATCTAATTTATAAAACTAAAAATATTCCTTATAATGGTCTATCAGGAATAGATATTGCTCTATGGGATTTAAAAGGAAAAATCGAAAATAAGTCCATTTCAGAAATAATAGGCAGAAAAAAAGAATTTCTTGTTCCCTATGCAAGCTTTGTTATTTTATCTAATCCAGAAGAAAGAGCTAGTATTTCCAAAAAACTTTATGAAGAAGGATGGAAGGCAATTAAGGTAAGATTGCACCACGAAGATGAAGACTTAGATACAAAAACTATAGAAACCATAGTAAATAATACTGCTTCAAATTTAAAAATTTTAGTTGATGCAAATCAAGCTCAATCTAGCTATCCCTGGCAACCTGGAGTTATATGGGATTTTGAAAGAGCAAAAAGAATGAACAATATCATGAATGAGCTAGGATGTTATTGGCTAGAAGAACCTCGTCCACGGTTTAACTATAAAGAATTATCAGAATTAGTAGCAATGAAAAAAACTAAAATTGCTGGTGGTGAAAATAATACTGTTGTCGCAGATTTTCATCAAATGATTGAAAAAAACTCATATGATGTTTTGCAACCAGAATCTATGGTTCTTGGAGGGATTACTCCTTTAATAGAAATAGGAGAATTATCCTTAAAACATAATAAAGAAATTGTTCCACATCATGGAGGTGGTGACATAGGTGTAGTAGCTCATATGCATTTACTATCAACTTGGGAAAATGCACCTTTCTGCGAAATCTTACATGATCCACCATTAAGTAGTTATAAGAATAAATTTTATATTTTTAATGAATCTTTAGAAATTAAAGGAGGAATTATAAATGTTCCAAACAAACCAGGACTTGGAGTAACAATTAAAGAAGACCTAATAATTAGGAAGTGAGTCTAGATTTAATAAAATCAGAATATAGAAGATGGTACGTTGCTAGTACTACTTTTTTATCGGTCGGAGTTTCAATAGGTTTAATACAATATGCTTTTCAAGCATTTGTTATTCCTCTTGAGCAAGAGTTTGGATGGTCACGAACTGAAATAAATGTGTCTATATCTTTAGGTATTGCAAGTTCTATTATTGCACCTATTGTAGGTAGATTTTTAGATAAGTTTGGCTCAATGAAAATAATGGCATTGTCACTTTTAGTAATAACTATTGGTTTTTTATTAAGAGGCTCAATGAACCATCTTTGGCAGCTTTATTTATCAAGTATTCTTTTATATGTTGGAATCCCAGGTGCTACTCAACTTCCATTAGGTAAATTGATGGGGATTTGGTTCCCAAGAATTCGAGGTAGAATGATTGGGGTTACTATGGCAGGAAATAATTTCTCGGCGGTTATTTCTGTACCAATCGCAACTTTTTTAATTTTATCTTCAGGTTGGAGAACAGCTTTTTTTGTTCTATCTATAGCAACATTTATTGTAATGATTCTTGTTCTTTTATTTATTAGAGATGATAAAAATTATAATTTTTCAAAAATTAATAATACAAACAATATAAACAATAATGAAACAGACTACGAGGTTAAGGATGCTCTTAAAACATATGCATTTTGGTTTTTAGCTGCTGGAATAACTTTACAGCAATTTGCAAGGACAACTATAGTTATACAGTTGGTTCCTCATTTTATTTCACAAGGTATAACCTCAACTATTGCATCTTCTATGATGTCAGTATTTGGAGTATTTGCCGTCATAAGTAAATTAGTTAGTGGATGGTTAAGTGATTTAGTACCATCAAGATTTATCCTAATTACTGTCGTTATTTTACAAATGATTGGGATTCAATTCATTTTATCTGAAAACCCTACTTTCTTATGGTTAGGATCTGGCTTGATGGGTTTAGGGATAGGAGCAATAGGAGTTCTTGGCCCATCAACTACAACGGAATTGTTTGGATTAAAAAAATATTCATCTATTTTTGGAACTTTACAAATGCCAATAGCAATACCTGTAATTTTAGGACCTATAATCTCTGGGGTGATTTTTGATAACTATAAATCATATAAATTGGCCTTTAATTTAGTAGAATTGCTATTAATAATCTCAATCATGTGTTTTATATTTGTAAGAATAAAAGCTAAATAAGGAAATAATAATATGGTAAGAGCAGCAGTATTGTATGAACCAAACAAACCAATGGTTATTAAAGACCTTAAGCAAGAATCTCCAAAAAGTAATGAAGTTAAAGTTAAAATGTTAGCTGCTGGTATATGTGCATCAGATCATCATATAATGAAAGGCGAAACAAGCTTTCCAATGCCAATAGTTGTTGGACATGAAGGTGCAGGAATCATAGAAGATATTGGAGAAAATGTTACGTCTATAAGTAAGGGAGACAAATGTATATTATCATTTGTAGCTAGTTGCGGCTCATGTAATTCATGTAGAACTGGCCTAGGTAATTTATGTGATACTAATAGATTGACTGGGACTAAACAATATGACGGAACTTTCAGATTAAAAGATGAAAATAATAATGATATTCACCAAATGGGTAAGCTAGGAGTTTTTGCTGAAGAAATTATAATTCCAGAAAACGCTTGTTATAAAATTGATGACGACATACCAATTGATGTAGCTTGTCTAATTGGTTGTTCTGTTACTACTGGTGTAGGAGGAGTTATAAATCAATCTAATATATTTCCTGGAGCAACTATAGCTGTTTTTGGAACAGGAGGAGTTGGATTAAATAGTATTTTAGGTGGAAGTCTTATGAATTCTTCCAAAATTATAGCTGTAGATATTTTAGATAGCAAACTTGAATTTAGCTATAAATTTGGAGCTACACATACAGTAAATTCTAAGAAAGAAAATGCTGCTGAAAAGATACTTGAAATTACTAATGGTCAAGGTGTAGATTTTGGATTCGACGCTTTTGGAAGCCCCATTACGACAGAAACTATGATGAAGTCATTGAAAAAAGGTGGAACAGGAGTAATAATTGGGCTAGCTCCAGCCGGTGTCACCGCTAATATAGACCTTGTAGATATGGTAAGAGATCATAAAACATTAATTGGATCATACTATGGATCTGTATCTCCTCACATTACTTTTGAAAGAATTGTTGATTTTTATAGATCTGGCAAATTAGATATAAATTCTGTAATAGAAAGAAAGTATCCATTAGAAAAAGTCAATGAGGCTTACCATGATTTAGAAACAGGAAAAGATGGGCGTGGAATTATTGATTTTACTATTTAGGAAGTAACAAAAAAAATCCCTAATGCGTATAAAACGATAAGACTAAAAAGTAGTGAATTGCTTATTAGCTTTTCTAATTTATCTTTAAATAATATTATAAACATAGCAAGTAAAATCATCACAGATGTAAAAATTCCAGCAGTTATATGTGCATTTTCAAATTGGGACATTAAATTCCCTTTATAAAAAATATCTGCATAAAAAATTATAGAAATATTAAAGACACAACTTCCTAGTAATCCAGCAACTCCTAAATCTGCAGCTTTCATTTTAATTGAAGCAAAATAAGCTGATGCTTCAGGCATAGTAGTCACCAAAGATACTGCTATAATCCCCAAAGTACTAGAGGCGATACCTGATATTTCTGCAATGTTGTCAACACTAAAAGCTAAAAAATAACCTGAAATTATAACTCCCAATGATATTAATCCAAAATAAGACCAAGCAGTTTTTGCAGATATAGTATAAATTTCATTATTATTTTCTTTTTCTTCAGTTTTTGTTGAGTAAATAACTCTTAACCCAGCAAGATACAGAAGTAAAATTATTAAAGATGATAAACCAAGATTAAAAACTGATAAAGAAATATTTATTATTCCTAAAATCAACGTAACAAAAGTCATTATAAATGCAAGAGATGCTAAATACCATTGACTATTAGAAATTTGGTCTAAAACTGCTTTACCTCCAAAAATCAAAGCTATCAGTGCAAACATGGTCATATTAGTCATGTTGGCACCTATTACATTTCCTAAAGCTAAAGAGGGATTTGGAGGGGATAGTAATACTGCTGAAATATTAGCAGATAGTTCAGGTAATGAAGTGGCTAATGCTACTAAAATACTTCCAACAAATAGTCTTCCTAAACCAGTAATCGAAGCTATTACATCACCATATTTTGCCAAATATGTACCAAATATAATAGTAGATAAAGCACTAATTAAAAAAATAATTATATTTACAATTAAGCTATCCAATTTTTACTCCCTTACCACTGCCCTGTTTTAACCAATAAATAACCAATTATAAAAATAAATAAAGAAGAAATTATAATTATGATTAAAAAAGGTCTAAATATTTTCTGAAATCTACTCAATTTATCGTAACCTTGGTTTATATAATCTTCCCAAGGGTCAATAACTTTGTTTTTATCTTCTAAAACTTTAATTTTATTTTTCATAAGCCATCATAAAGTATACTAAAAAGCTATATATCTCAATTATAATTCTTCACAGATTAGTATAGTATCTTGAAAAAACAAAGATGTTTTTTGGAGGATTAATGTTTGATTTTATAGGCATTGCAATAGGATTTTTATTTGCAATTTTAATTGTTAGTGGGATAATTTTTCTTGTGGGATATGCTTTTAAAAACTCTGGAGTTAAGGTAGATTTCGACGTTTCATTAAATGGTTATTTTTATTTTGTAAGATTAATATCAGGAGGAGTATTTTGCTTAGCTGGTCTATCTAGAATTCTTCAAGCAATTTTTGCTATGATATTTGGAGAAGCTTTCAGTTTCCAAATGACTACTTATAATTCTAGATTTGATGAAAATGAATTAATAGAAATGCTTGATGGAAGCATAGCAGCAAGTCTTTTTACCGGTATCACAACAGCAATTATAAGTGGTATTATTTTTGCAGTTCATATATATCTACAGTCAAAAAATGATAAAAAAATCGTTAAAGACAAATCTAGCGATATTGTCTTTAAAATTCTTGTTTTTTCAGGTACTATTTTCTTTGGATTAGTCACAATTGTTTCTCTAGTAGGATCAATAGAAGAACTATATAAATTTATACTTTTTGATTCAATTCAAAATGTTGAAAATTACGATAAAGGTGTTCCTGGAGAACCTCTATCTATAGCACTAAGCGCATTGATAGGATGGAGCGTTACACTAAGAAGATTAATTAGAGTTATATCAAAAAAGTAAATATATAATTTTTTATTGCATTATATGAACTTTTATTGATCCTGAAGTTTTATCGTAAGCAGTCTTAAATCCTTCTTGTATATCTTCTAATTTATATTTATGTGTAACAATGTTTTTATAAGGATGGTTACCATTAGATAGAATATCTGAAGCTATTTCAAAATCATGCTTCCCGTTAATATTTGCATAACAAGTAGCTGGAATAAAACTTATTTCTTTAATCATTGGTTGTAAAAAATCAACTTCAACTGGATTTCTAAATCCTCCAAGAACAATAACTTTTCCAGTATTTTTTACACATTTTGCTGCTTGAATAAGAGGAGCACTTGATGTTCCACCAATAGTTTCTACAACAACATCAACTCCAACACCATTAGTCCTTTCAAAACATTCATTTTCAAGTTCTCCTGGTTCAGAAGAAACTACTATGTCAGCACCCATATTTTTTGCAGCTTTAGCTTGTTGTTCATATTTTGCAGAAGCAATAATAGTCTTTGCGCCAAAAGCTCTAGCCACTGCAATAGATGATAAACCGATTGTAGATGAACCAACTATAGCTACATTTTCTCCTGGTAAAAAATTAGCAAATCTAAATCCATGAACTGAAACAGCCATCGGTTCAACTAAAGCCCCATCATTCCAATCCATTTGGTCAGAAATTTTAAATAATCCATTAGGCTTTCTCGTTATAAATTGAGAAAATCCTCCTCCTGTTTCAGGAGATTGGTTCATGCAATGCCTAAACTGTCCATAATTACAAAAATAACAAGATCCACATGCTTTTCCAGCACCTATATTATCAATAGCAACTCTATCGCCAATATTCAAAGTACCATGATAAGATTTTGGAAGTTCAACGATTTCACCAGCCATTTCATGTCCACTAGGGATAGATTGTGGTTCAATTCTTTCATTAGTCATATGTAAATCAGAGCCACAAATTCCTGATGCTTTGATATCAATAATTGCGAATCCTTCAAACATATCTGGGAAAGGTATATTTTGAGGTATATAATTTCCATTCCCATCATCCAATGCTCCAATAATAGAATCTCTTTTGACCATAATTTTCTCCAATTTACTAATTGATATTTCTAACTTATCATTGATTTTATTTTTTTCTAGAAAGAAATAAAATCAATATAACTAAAAATAAAATAATTAAAAATCCAACAATAAAAATCATTATCCAGAAATTATCAGAAAAACTAGAAATAAAATCTACTACCCATTTTGCAAAATCTGGATTTATAGAATCTCCATGATGATTGAGCAAAGAGTTTTCATATTTTACATCAAAAAACATTAGTTCAATGGATTAGTAGTTTTATTATAAAATCTTGAAGAAAATTTTCTTTCATTTATAGTAAAAGATACTGCAGATGCAATCAATAAAGCAATTACACCTACCCATAAGCCTAAATCATAATTACCATAATAATCAAAAATTATACCAAATAGAATAACTGAACCTGCTCCACCAATTTGATGTGACATGTTAATTAGTCCAACTAAAGAACCAAGTTTTTTATTTCCATATATTTCTGAAGTAAGAGCAGTTGTTAACGGAACAGTTGCAAGCCAAGACATACCCCCAACGATAGCGAAAGCCCAAAGTGCAATCTGGCCAGAAAGTAATATAAGAGATAAAAATGCTACTCCTCTTACAAAATACACCATCGCTAAAATATATCTTCTTTCAAATTTGTCTGAAAAATATCCTGAACAAAAAACAGAAATTCCATTAACAGCACTTAAAATTCCAAAAGAAAATGCTGCTTCAGAAGGTGAAATGTTTTCAGAAATAGCCCATTTTATAAAATGCACTGAAATTGAAGCTGTAGTAATACCACAAACAAAATATCCAATAGAAAGTTGCCACATAGGTTTTGAATTGTAAGCTTTTGACCATTGATCTACCCATAAAGGTCCTTCTTCAATATTTTCTGAATCCAATTCTTGACTTGTATCTAATGAAATATTTTTTAACTCAGATGGATCATTTTTTATAACTAAAATAAAAAGAGGTACAACAACTATAAATCCAAACAATCCCATAATAATCCATGCAAGTTGCCAACTAAAACTTAAAGAGATAAAAGTTAATAATGGTATAAAAAATAAGCTCCCTATGGATCCTCCTGCCATTACTGCTCCCATGGCAACTCCTCTTCTTTTAGCGAACCATTTTGAAAGTAAAATGCCTACTGGCCCACCAGTTGCAGTAGCGAATGATAAAAGAAATCCGTAGTAAATTGATAAAGTAATAATATTGAAAGATGTAGCGATCAATATTGATGAAATAGATATTGTTAATGCTGAAAAAATTAATATAATTTTTGGGCCATATTTATCTGACAATTGACCGACAATAGGTGCTGCTAATCCGTTAACTAGCCACCCAATACTAGCTGCAAGGCTTATAGAAGATACACTTACTTCCCATTCAGTTTCCCAAATATCAACAAATATACCGAAACCTTGTCTGGTTCCTATTCCGATAGCCATTGCCAAAAATAGTACTCCAACAATTAACCATCCATAATATAGGTTTGAAAGATTTTTCAAGAGCATAACAAATTACAATATAAATAACATTATTTTTTACTTTATATAAACATATAAGTTTTAAACTATATAAACATATAAGTTTTATACTAAAATTAATATATGAATATTTATGAAAATACAGCAAGGTTTTTCGTAAACAATCCAATAAAAATTTTTTTACTCTTCGTAATTATAACTATTGGTTTAACTTTGTCATACTTGTTTATTCCTTACAGAGGTGATGCATCAACTTCACCTAAAGATTCAATAATAGATTTAGATATTAAAATTTCAGAAGAATTTTCAGACGAGGTCCATTTTGGATTATTTATTATAGAAACAAAAGGTGGAGAAGATATCCTATCTAAGGATAATCTATTAGAAATCTTTCAATCAACTGAAAAGCTTAGATTGGAAGATTCAAAAAAAAACCTTTCCCCTGAAAGTATTAAAAAAACAGAACATCTTTTCAAATATGTTGATTCAGAAACTGGTGTGCAAGTAAATGGAATCCTAACAATTGCTGATGTAGTTAATAATATTTTAATAATGGATCCTAAATATAACAAAACTTTGGAATTTGCTACTAATGATGAAGTTAAAGAAATAATTTCTGAAGTTCTAAAAGGAGATAAATTAAAAGACATTAAAAGAAATATTAGTATTCATTCTAATATAGAAAAAAGGAAAATAAATGGAAAGGAAATTGATTGGTGGACTTCTCCTGCTATTTTAATTGCTGTTTTAGGAGATAATTCGTCTTTAGGTGGAGGTTCTCAAAGAGTAGCTATATCAGGAGATAAAACAACTTTAGATAAAGAAAAATTTAATACTAATGTTTTAAATGTACTGAAAAATGAAATTAATTCTCTAAATATTTGGGGAATTGCGATTGACGTGAATCTAGAAGGTGAGAGGCAAGGCTTTTCTTCATCACTCTTTATAACTTTAACTGTCATAGCTGCAATAGCTGTAGTTGGTTTTTCTTTGAGATCTTACTGGGCAGTCGTTTTGGTTGGTATAGGCTTATCAACTTTAATGATTTGGTTAAAAGGATTTTCATATCTATTGGGGCTAAAAGGTGGGTTAGTTTCAGATTTTATTGTTCCTATAGCTATGGTGTCTTTTGGAGTGGATTTTGGAGTTCATGCAATAAGAAGATATCAAGAAGAAAAAGATATAAACATTAGTTATGATAAAAAATTTATCCTAGCCTTTGGAGGAGTTGGGTCTGCTTTAACCTTAGCTTTTATAAGTGATGCTATAGCGTTTCTATCTAATATCACTTCAGGTATTGAGTCTGTAGTTCATTTCGGGCTAGCTGCTGGGGTAGCTACTTTTGCCTCATATATTGTATTAGGAATATATGCACCATTTTTACTCTCTAAAATTGATTATTTAGATAAAAAAAAGAATAAAAATAAATATTTATGGACTAGTTTTGCATTTGGATCTGCAACACTGTCTGGAGGATCGGTAATAGTATTTTTATTATTATCACCAATTTATGGAATTCTAATGGTTATTTTAAATATTCTAATATATTTATTATTACCTCTTTATATAGTAAATAAATCTAAATATAAAAATATAAAAGAAAAAGAAAATAAACAAAAAAATATTTTTATAAAAATTGAAGAAAAATTTAGTAAAATAATTATCATTTCATCAAGAAGACCCTATTTAACAATTTTATTTTTTTCTATAATCACCATATATACTACTTTCTTAGCATTTAAGCTTGAAGCTAGTTTTGAGGTAGCAGATTTTTTTAACACTGAATCTGAATTCGTAATAGGTCTTGATAAATTAGATTACCACCTTGGTGATACAACTGGAGAATTAGGTGTGATTTATATTGAAGGTGATTTATCAAACCCTGATGCTATCAATGATATTTATTTTCTAATCAACCGGCTAGAAGAAAAAAATGTTTTAGCTCATGACAAATTAGGAGAATTACTATTAATAGAACCTAATTTACTATCACTCATTAAAGCTAAAAATATTTCTGGTAATAGTAAAAAAGAAAATGAAAAAATATTTAACTCTCTTATAAATGAAGGGCTAAAAAATGAAGACGGTAAAATATTTTATTCACCAAGTAGAGTGAAATTCACTCTTATACAAACATCTAATGGCTACTCGACTGTATTTAGAGTTGGGATTCCAGATTCTGCAAGTCAAGACATAACTAGCTTTGCAAGAAAAGAGCTAGAGAACGAGCTGAAATATCTTGAAAATAAACCATATATTTCTAATTATGGAATTACTGGATCACCATTCGTTAGAGAAGTAGAATTATCTTCTGCAACAAATTCTTTATATAAATCAATCCCTATAGCTGCAGTTGCTTCTTTCTTAGTATTGCTTATTACATTTAGATCAATCAGGTATGCACTAATAACAGTAATGCCCATTGGTTTAGTAGTAAGTTGGTTATACGGTATTATGTATCTTGGAGGCTACTCTTTAAACCTTGTAACTGCAACCATAGGTGCAATTTCTATTGGAGTAGGAATTGATTTTTCTATACATTTAACACAAAGGTATAGAGAAGAATTAAGAAAAAATTCACAAGAAATAGCATTATTAAAAACATTAAATGGAACAGGTATCGCATTACTAGGATCTGCTATTTCTAGTATTGCAGGGTTTGCAATTATGGGGTTTGCTCCAATGCCAATGTTTGCAAGCTTTGGCCAAATTACTGCAATAATGATTTTTTTGGCATTAATTTCTTCAGTTTTTGTTTTGCCAAGTTTATTAGTTATAGTTTCTAAAAAAACTTAATAATGTAGAATTTATATTATGAAAACTAATGATTACTCAATAAGCCAAATTTCAAAAATTACAGGTGTTAGCACATCAGCTATAAATTATTATATAAGATCAAACATTTTAGAATCTCCAAAAAAAACTTCAAAAACTAGAGCTGTTTTTACAGAATTTCATATTGAAAAAATTAATGAAATAAAAAAACTTCAAAATAGCGGATTCCCTCTAAAATTAATAAAGAAAAAAATTAACTCTATTGCTTCAGAAATAAAAGAGAGTTACTCGGTAGAGGAAATAATAAATTTAGCTAAAGTAAGTAGATTGTTTTATGAAGATCTTATAAAAAATAATCTACTAAATCACCCTGAAGAAATTGGAGACGAAAAAGTACACCCAAACACCACAATTAAAATTATAAATTCTTATAAAACTCTAATTGATTTAGGAGTTTCATTCGAAACATTAAAAAGACATGATGAGTACAAAAAACTTAGTGAAGCAGAAGCATACTTTCTTTTAGAGCACTTAAATGATGCTAAAAAAAATAAATCAGATTTAAATAAATTTGAAATTGTTAGTGCATTTGAATCTATAAGAAATTTTTATAGAATGGATTTTTTCAATGAATAGAATTGCAATTATAGGACAATCATCTTTTGGTTCAACTGTTGCAAAGGGTATTTTAAAAGATAAAGACATGGAAATTGTAGGATTATTTACTCCTTCAGATTCAGATTCAGATCCTCTTTTTTTATTTTCAAAAGAAAATAACATTGATGTATTTAGGTTTAAAAAATTAAGATCTAGAAAGGCTATAGAACAATTTGAAAAACTTAAAGTTGACTTATTGGTTATGGCTTATGTTACTGATATAGTTCCGTTAGAAATAATTAAATCTCCTTCAATAGGAACTATTCAATACCACCCGTCCTTATTACCTAAACACAGAGGACCTTCTTCAATAAATTGGGCTATTATAGATGGTGATTCAAAAACAGGAATAACAATCTTTTGGCCTGATGAAGGATTAGATACAGGCCCTATACTTTTACAAAAAGAAGTAAAAATAGACAGTAATGATTCAACAGGAAGTTTATATTTTGATAAATTATTTCCTTTAGGTGTCAAAGCAATATTAGAATCTATAGAATTAATTAAAAATAATAATGCACCAAAAATAATTCAAAATGAAGATAATGCATCTTATGAAACTTGGTGCCCAAAACAAGAAATATTTTGGGATAATGAACCTAAAATAATTTTTAACCTTATAAGAGGATGTGACCCTCAACCAGGAGCTTGGACAAAAATAAACTCAAAAAAAGTGTTTTTATATGATTGTAGGTTATCAGACAATAATCTTGAATTAAATCATAAAGAGATGTTTATATCAAAAGACGAAGTAAGTATAGGCGTCAAAAAAGAAAAAATCACTATAGGAAGAATAAAGACAGAGGGAGAAAAAAAGATAAACTCATATGAATGGATGAAAATAAATAAAATTAAAAATCATTCAATTTTAGGATAATATAATGAATCAAAATTATAGAAACATAATTTCAGAAACACTTAAAAACGTCCAAAGTGAATATAAGGAAATTAGGATTGAAGAAAGTATTTCTACAAGAATTAATTATAGTGGAGTAAAAAGAGAAAACATCTCTATAAATTCACAACTTGGAGGATCGGTAAGATCAATGGCAAATGGAGGATGGGGGTTTAGTAGTTTTAATGATATAAACAAGGCTCCTGAAAAAATGAAAGAAAGTATTGCACTAGCTAAATATAATACAAATCCTTCTTTTGAAATATATAAAAATAAGCCTGTAAAAGTAGAAATCCAGCCTGTTATAAAAAAAGATCCTAGATCAATTAAACTTAAAGATAAAATTAATTTACTTGATCATTATAAAGATATAATTTTAAGCCAAAATTCGATTAAAGGATGCGAAATTGTCTATGGAGATACAGAAAGAAGAGTCATATTTGCTGATAATGAAGGAAATGAAATAGAACAAAATTTTATTCATGTTATTTTAAGAATAGCTGCTAATAGTTCTGATGGCAATGAGCTTTTACAATCAGGGTTTTCTATTGGTTCTTTAGGTGACTTTTCAGTTGTAGAAAATCTAGACAAAGAAGTTCTTGGATGCGCTAAAAAAGCTCAAAACCTAATTAAAGCACCAAAAGTTTCAGGTGAAGAAACAACTGTTATTTTAGATCAAATTCTAGCAGGTGTATTTGTACATGAAGCATTTGGTCATTTATCTGAAGCAGATAATGTTTATGAAAATGACAGATTAAAGGAAATTTTAAAACTAGGAAAAAAATTTGGAAATGATGACCTAAATATCACAGATGGAGGTAAAATCCCAGAATTAAGAGGTTCTTACGAATTTGATGATGAAGGTACTCCTTCAACTAAAACTCCTTTAATAAGAGAAGGTGTTTTAGTAGGCAGACTTCATTCAAAAGAGACTGCTAGTAAAATGTCTGAAAAAGTAACCGGAAATGCAAGAGCAATTTCTTTTGCATATCCTCCCATTGTAAGGATGACGAATACGATAATTGAAAATGGAGAATCAACTAAAGAAGATATTATAAAAGATACTAAAGAAGGACTTTATGTTAAAAATTGGTACGGAGGAATGACAGAGCATGAAATGTTTACATTTTCTTCTGCCGAAACTTACCGTATAGAAAATGGTGAAATAAAAGAAACCTTAAGGCCTGTAAAATTATCAGGGAATCTTTTTACAACTTTAAAAAATATAGATGGAATAGCTAATGATCTAGAAATAAACCAAGGTGGTGGTTGTGGAAAAGGTGGGCAGATGCCATTACCTGTTTCAAATGGATCACCTCATATTAGAATAAAAAAATGTTTAGTATCAAGTGGATAAAATGGATAAAATAGAAAATTTTCTAAAAAAAAATTTTGATGAATTTGAAATTTATCAAGAAAAAAGTGAATATAAAAGTATTTCTTTTGAATCAAACAACTTAAAAGAAATATCTGCAAAGCAATCTCAAGGATTTGCAGTAAGGGCAAAAAGAGATTCAAAAATAACATTTTCTTCATCATCAAATTATGATTTAGACAAATTTCAATCACATTTTTTAGAGTTAAGTAATTACTCAATTGATTCAAAAATTCAATTCCCAAAAAAAATAAACTCTGCCAACACTATTATTTTTAACAAAAAAGATTTTAATATCTCAAATAATTATTTTATAGATAAATTAAAAAATGAAATTGATTCAATATTAAAAAAATTCCCAAATGCACTTTGTGACGCAGGATTCAACTTAGCTATTGGTGAAACTAAATTATCCAATTCAAATAGTCTTGAACTTGAAATAGATGAGTCATTAATAAGTTTTTTTATTTCTGCTCAGATCATCAATGGAAATGATATGTTAAATATTTATAAATACGATACATCTGTAAGCAATATTAGTGAAGAGAAAATATTATTGATGACAGAAAGCTTAAAAAAAGATTTATCAATAGCTCAAAATATAAGTTCTACACCTAAAAAAGGATGCCCCGTGATATTTACTCCACATGGTTTATATCAGACAATTCTGTCTCCACTATTAATCTCTTTTAGTGGAACAAATTTATCAAAAAAGCTTTCATCATTATGTGACAGAGAAGGCGAGCAAATATTTGATAAAAAAATCACTATATATGATGACCCTCATATAGACTTTAGCCCTTCATCTCGAAATTATGACGGAGAAGGAATTCCAACAAAACGTAATATGCTTATACAGAATGGAAAATTTATCTCTGGAATTTATGACTTAAAAACAGCTAGTGAATCTTCAAAGAAAACTACAGGGTCTGCTGGAAGATCTTTACATTCTAGTCCTTCACCTACTACATCAAACATAGTAATGAAAAATGGAGAAAATGATATTACAAATATTATAAAAAATATTGATGAAGGAATTTTAGTTGATCACTTGTTGGGCGCAGGCCAAGGAAATGAACTCTCTGGAGATTTTAGTGCTAATATTTCATTAGGGTACAAAATAGAAAAAGGTAAAATTGTAGGGCGAGTTAAAAATACAATGATTTCAGGAAATGCGTTTAAAGCACTTAGCGAAATTGAAGAAGTAAGTTCAAACAAAGAAAGTATATATGGATCTTTATTTCTACCTTTTTTGCAAACAAATAATGTAGAAATTTCATCATAATGTTAGAAAAAATCAATTATTCAGATTTAAACTTTGATTTATTTGAAGAAACATATATAAATATTTTAAAAAAATCAAATGAAGAAATACTAACTATTCTTGAAGAAATGCAGGAGTTTGAAGATAAAAATAAAGGTAAAGATTTTGAAACCTTAATAATAAAATTTATCAATCACAAACATAAAGAAATTAGATTATTTACAACTAAATATATTGAAAAAAGCACTGATTTGACTGTTTTTAGAATTATAAAAAAAATAATTACAAATGAAGACGATAATGAAATCAGATCTGCAGCTATAAAAAATTTAGGAAATTGGGTTTCAGACTATACTTTTAAAAATAAAAAAAATGAAGTAAAAAAAATCTTAGACTTTGGAATAAATTTTATTTCTGAGAGCCCCGATATAGAAGATCAAAACAATATGATTGAAAGTTTGAGTTTTATAGATAATGAAAAAATTGAAAAAATAATAATTAATAAACACAACAGTTCAAACGAATCAGATAAACTATGCTCAGTAATATCAATGGGTAATAACGGAAAGAATAAATGGATTCCTTTAATTAAGGATCTTATTGAGCACGATAATTATGCAATTAGATCTAGTTCTTGCCTTTCTCTTAGCTTGATTGGTGATGAAGAACATCTAGATACAATAAAAGAATTATTGGATGATGAAGAATTAGAAACTCAAAAATCTGCAGTTTTAGCTATAAGCAATATCGGAGGAGATGGTGCAAAGAAAATTTTAGAAAACCTAAAATTTTCAACTGAACCCGAAATTGTAACCTTAAGTGAAAAAAAAATATTGGAATTAAAGCAAGACGATGAGCTTGATTCTACAAATAGTCCAACAGATGAATCTAAAGATATTTCAAATGAAGATAAGGATTTTTTAAAAAATAATGATTTTGATGAGTATGATGCCGGAAAAATAGAAGGATGGGGGACATTAAATTCTGATGGAACTTCATTTATAGCTCCAGACGCAATTGATACTGATATTGATGATCCTATAAAATCATTATCAGACTATGAAAAGCCAGTAGACCAACCAGATATTGATGACTAATCTTCACTAGCTATTATGGATGCTCCTAATATAGAGGCATCATCACCTAATGTAGTCATTTGTACAGGAGGCTTAGAGCGGTAAAAAGGTATTGAAAAATTCTTAGTTTCTTCCATTAATTCTTCCCAATAAAGCTTACCTAAAGCTTCAGAAACTGAGCCTCCTAAAATTATCACTTCTGGATTTAAAATAGCTAATAAAGATGCTAAGCCTTTTCCTAGATTTTCTAAAACAGAATTAATTATTTCTATAGATAAATTGTCTTGTTTTTGAGCATAATCAAAAACAATTTTAGAATCTATGTTTTTAAGCAAATATTTATCTAATATATTTGTTTTTACCCCATTTGTAATTTTTTCTTTAGCTATAGACGCAATAGCAGTTCCTGAAACACTACCTTCTAAACAACCTTGACACCCCAAAGAGCAGCTTGGACCATTTGGATTAATTATTATGTGCCCAACTTCTCCAGCAAACCAATTTTCTCCTTGAATAACATTTCCATTAGAAATTATTCCAGCTCCAACGCCTGTAGAAACAGTCAAATAAATAATATTTTTTGCTCCTCTGTTTTTACCAAATTTTGATTCAGCTAATGCAGCAAGAGTTGCATCATGACCAACTTTTATAAATTTAGTGGGCTCAATTTTTAACTTTTCTTTGATTATTGGAATTAGTGATTTATTATGCCAGCCTGTAAGATTTGGAGGGTTAATATATTGGCCTGTTATTTGATTAATAGGACCAGCTGATGAATAAGCAATTCCTTTAATAGACTTTGACTTGGAAACAGAGTCAATCATTTTTGAAATTTTATAACCAGCGTTTTCTATTCCGTCTAAAGGATTAGTTTTAGTTATTTCTTTTTTTAAAATATTCCCTTTTAAATCTACTAATGCAACTCTTATATTAGATCCACCAATATCTGCAGCAACAACTAAGTCAGATTTTTTATCTATAGTTATATTCATAAAATTATTATACTATCTAGCCAATAATCTCTGAAAGGTCTATTTTCTCAATTTCTTCTTTTGATATACCGCAGTTATTAGCTGCATTCATAGCTTTATCTGATAAAACACCAGTATAAAGAAATTCAAGAACATCACTTAATTCTAGTTCGGAAGATAAACAAATAAATCTTTCATCAGTAATAGATTCATTTTGAATAATATCAGGGATTTCTAATTCATCATCAGAGGAAGGCAAATCTATTCCAAAATAAGTAAGTAGTTTTTCTGAATCAATTTTGCATGATTCAATATCTAATATTATTTTAGGGATTTCTAGTAAAAAATTATCGCCTAATGAAGAAAAATTTATAGCTAATTTTTCTGATAAGCATATAGAAGATTCATCATCAATTCCACTATCTAATAATTCTTCAGGAAGATTAGAGCAATCAATTAAGTGAGGTAATAATGAAATTATTTGTACTGGGAATATTCCTGCATTTATATAAATAGAGTGTAATGCTTCCATCGAGATTTGATTGCTAGTTTTCAATGATATACATTCTAAAGAATTTATATCATTTGGTAAAACATTCACAATTGATTTGTTATCAATAAAGTTTTCTAAATTCAGTTGATATTTATCTCTACTAATTTGATTCAGACAAAATAAAGAACCTAATGAATAAGTAAAAATAGGAGATCCAAATGTTTCTCCTAAATAATCAAATTTTTCATTAAAACTGTTTTCAGATAAACATGTTTTTTCTTCAGAATTTAAGTCAATATTTCTTAAAATAAATAATCCTTGTAATATTCGATAATTAGTATTTTGACCTAAACAACCTGAAAGTTTTTGGGAAGGAATAGAATTATCAGAAACAAAGTTAATAATTTCATTTTTCCCCGAAAACTCCAATATCAGACAATCTTGCTCCGATGGTTCTAATTCATTATAAAAAGATGTAAAGTTTACTAATGGGTTAATAGATATGGGTGAAACTTTTTCAAGTACTTCGACATTATCACTTTGACTACAACTGATTATAAAAATCAAAAAAAACAATGGTAAAAAAAAATTCTTCATCTTTTCATTTTATCAATTTTATATTCTTTCAAAATAGTATTATGGTTGAAAACAATGTAAATTAACAATGTAAATTAACAACAGTTTGGAAATAAAAATGGATAGTAAAGCAGCAATACATACAAAGTACGGAGAAAAATTAACAGTAGGTGAAATTCAAATACCTGATCCTAAACCTGATCAAGTATTACTAAAATTACATTCGAGTGGAGTATGTCATAGTCAATTACACCAAATGCATAATCCAGATTCCCCTACACCTTCATTATTAGGACATGAAGGCACTGGTACTGTAATCGCTAAAGGTTCAGAAGTTACGCATTTAGAAGAAGGGGATTTAGCAATTATTACCTGGGTAAACCGTACTCCAGTAAAAGGAAGGCCAACTTATCCCTCTTCAGGAGCGACATTTAATGAAGCTCCATTAAATGGTCCTACCTCTACTTGGGGAGAAAATACTTTAGTGAGAGGTGGATATGTTGTAAAAATACCTAAAAATTCAGATAAATATAATTCTTCAATTGTAGGATGTGCAGTTTTAACCGGTGCCGGTGCAGTTTTGCATACTGCAAAAGTGAGGCCAGAAGATTCAGTTGCAATATTTGGAGTAGGAGGAGTAGGATTATCATCTTTAATTATGGCAAAAATTTTGCAAGCCTATCCGATTATAGCTGTAGATATTTCTGATGAAAAACTAGACTTTGCAAAGAAATTTGGAGCTACCCATGTTATCAATTCTTTAAAGCAGGATCCCATAGAAGCTATTCATGAAATAACTTCAGGAGGAGCTGATTTTGCTTTTGACACAATTGGGTTAAAAATAACCAACGAACAAATCTTACCAAGTGTCAGAGGTGGTGGTAGTGGTGCTGAAAATATAGGTGGGATGGCCGTTTTAGTTGGTATGCCTGGAAAAGAGATGACTATAGATCCTGGAAATTTTATGTTTCATCAAAGACAATATAGAGGCTCATTAGGCGCAACTTATCCAGACAAAGATTTTTCTATGTATTTAAGACTATTTGAAGAAGGTAAATTTCCTTTAGATAAAATGGTAACAAAAGAATATAAATTAGATGACATAAATCAAGCATGTGATGATTTACAAAATGGGAATATATCTGGAAGATCTATAATCAATTTTGATAAAAATTAATTATTACTAAAGATAATTATTAATTGAGAAAAACTCCCTGAAATTGTTCAAGTGTATATATAAGGTTAAATAAAGGAATTTACATGAAAAAAATACTTATCACAGGTGGGTCAGGATTAATAGGAACTGTTTTAAATAACCACTTAAAAGATAATTATGATGTATCTAATTTAGATATAAAAAAACCTACAGCTCCATCTCAAAAAACTATTATAGGAAATATTAACAATTTTGAAGATGTTCAATTAGCATCTAAAAATGTGGATGTTATTATTCATCTAGGGGCAGTTATAAGCGTAGATTCTAGTTGGGAAGACGTTCTAAAAAACAATATTGAATCTACAAGAAACGTTTATGAATCAGCAAAAGTCAATGGGGTAAAAAAAGTGATTTTTGCTAGCTCAAATCACACTGTAGGATTATTTGAAAATGATTCACCGTACAAAGAAATAGTATCTGGTAAATATGAAAACATTGATCCTGATAATATGAAAACAATTGATAAAAATGTTCCTCTGAGACCCGATTCATTTTATGGAGTTTCAAAATCTTTCGGAGAGTCAATTGGAAGGTATTATTTTGAAACATTTAATATTCAATCAGTAAACTTAAGAATTGGAACTGTACAAAAAATAGATACACCTAAAAGTTCAATAAGACATTATTCAACTTGGCTATCTCATAGAGACATATCACAGCTTGTTGAAAAAAGTATAATTCATGATGTAGGGTTTGAAATATTTTATGGAGTATCAAATAATAAATGGCGAATTTGGGACATAAGTGATGCATATAAAAAAATATCCTATGTGCCAATAGATAATGCCGAAAATTTTAGAAATTAGGAGAATTAAATGAGTATAAAAATCGATCTGAGTAATAAAAAAGGAATTATTTTTGGACTTGCAAATCAAAGATCAATTGCATGGGCAATTTCAGAAAAACTTTTAAAAGCTGGAGCAGAATTAGCTTTTACATATTTAGACGAAAGATTATTAAAAAATATAGATAAGTTATTAGAACCTTATGATCCATTACTAATAAAATGTGATGCTAATAATGAAAAAGAAGTTAAGAATGTTATGAACGAATTCTATAAAAAGCATGGAGAAATTGATTTTATAATTCATTCGATAGCGTTTGCAAATCGAGAAGATTTGGGAGGAGATTTTTCTGATCTTTCAAAAGAAGGTTTTGCTTTAGCACTTGAAACAAGTTCATACTCACTAGTAACAATAGCTCGTGAAGCTTCAGAATATTTTACAAAAGATGGAGGTTCTGTAATTTCAATGACTTTCGATGCTTCAAATAGAGTTTACCCAGGCTATAACGTGATGGGAACTGCAAAAGCTGCTTTAGAAAATATCAATAGACAATTAGCAAATGAGTTTGGCCCAAAAAAAATAAGATTTAATGCAATCTCAGCTGGTCCTTTACCTTCATTATCAGCTAGAAGCATACCAGGATTTACTGAAATGAGAAAAGCACATGAAGAGCGTTCTCCAATAAAAAGACCTATAACTCATGAAGAGGTAGCAAATACTGCATTATTTCTTGTTAGTGATTTATCAACTGGAATTACTGGAAGTATAATACCTGTTGATGGAGGTTATGGAATTATTGCCCTCTAAAATCAGAACCCCAAATATCTTTTATGGTTGGTGGATAGTAATTAGCGCGGGATTAGTTCAGTGGTATTCATCTGCAGTTTTTTGGAGAGGTTTTCCTCCTTTTTTTGATGCAATACTTAGTACATTCGGATGGAGCAGCGCAGCTACTGGAGCAGCATTATCTATTCAAAGATCTGAAAGTGGGCTAATTTCGCCTTTTGTAGGAACTATAATAAAAAAATTTGGCCCAAAAAAAGTTATGGCATTTGGAATTCTATTGACAGGTTTTTCTTTTATTTGGATGAGTAGAATGCAAAGTATTTGGGAATTTTATTGTGCTATAACCATACTTACATTAGGTATGTCTTTTGGAACTTTTATCATATTCCTTACAGTAGTAGGAAATTGGTTTCACAAAAATAGAGGAAAGGCAATCTCAATATTAATGGCTGGTGCAGGCTTAGGAGGGCTGACTGTACCTTTAATAGTTTTAGGGATTGATGCATATGGCTGGAGAAACATGATCTTTGCAGTAGGTATAGGGTTTTGGGTTTTAGGATTCCCTACTTCATTGGTTCTTAGAGGTGACCCAGAAAATTATGGGCAATTACCTGACGGAGAGAAGCCAACTAAAATTGAAAATAAAAACTCTGATGCGAAAGACTCTGGCATTACAGTTTCAAATGCACTTAAAACTGGAAATTTTTGGAAACTTGCTTTTGCAAGTGGACTTAGCCAGGCAGTTTTCACAAGCAATTTGTTTCATTTAACTTCTTTTAAAGAATTTGGGCTAACAACAACTATTGCAGCAACAATCATAGGATTATCTTGGTGGGGAGACATATCTGGAAGGGTCATCGTAGGCTTTTTAACTGATAAGTTTGACCGTAAAAAGTTACTAGCAATCTCATTCTCATTATTAACTATAGGAATATTTGGTGTAAGTGTAATAGGTCTACAAAATGATTATACTTTTCTCCCTCAAAGTTTAGGAATAGTATTATTTATATTATTTTTTGGTTTAGGGTTTGGAGCTTCTGTTCCTCTAAGATTAACATTAGTAGCAGACTATTTTGGAAGAAAAAGCTATGGATCTATGATTGGATTATTAAATACAGTTGGTGCAATATTTGGAGCCCTTGCTCCTTTATTAATTGGTTTAACAAAAGATATTACAGGAGAATATAAATATGCATACTATGTTTTATCTTTTGCGATGCTTTTAGCAATTCCATTAGTAATTTCTTTGAAAAAAAAAACTAATTAATCAAAAAAGAGGATAAAAAATAATGAATATTTTTTGTGTCGGATCTATTCTCTATATAACCTAATTTTTTTTCAATTAATTATTATTAAAGAGATATTTTGAATTCATTTGTCCATTTACATAATCACTCCGAGTACAGTCTTTTAGACGGTATGAGTAACTTAACAAAAATGATTGCTAAAGTTAAAGATAACAATCAATCTTCTATAGCAATAACTGATCATGGAAATATGTACGGAGCGGTTGAATTCTATAAGGTAGCAAAAAAAAACGATATCAATCCTATTTTAGGATTAGAAGCATATGTTGCTAAAGAAGATAGCTATAAAAAAGACTCTTCTGAAAAAAGTCCATATCACCTTACTTTGCTTTCTCAAAACATTAAAGGCTATCAAAACTTGATGAAACTTGTTACTCATTCAAATTTAAATGGTTTTTATTATAAGCCAAGAATAGATAGAAAAATATTAGAAGAAAATAGTGAAGGAATTATAGCTTTATCTGGATGTCCTTCATCAGAATTATCAAGAGCCATTATTTCAGAAAATGATAAAAAAGTAAAAGAAACATACGGATGGTTTAATGAAGTATTTAAAGAAAATTTTTACCTAGAAATCATGGAACATAAAGGAGTTCCAAATCAAGAAAAAATTAATAAAGAACTCTTAAGAATAAATTCTCAAGATAATATCCCAATAGTTATTACAAACGATAATCATTATGTTGAAAAAAATGATCACTTAGCTCATGAATTGTTAATGTGCTTACAAACAAATTCAAATATAAACGATCCTAGTAGATTTAAATTTGATGACGATAATTACCATATAAAATCATCAGAAGAAATGTATAACCAATGGAAAGAATTACCATTAGGACTATCTAATACTTTGGCTATTGCGGAAAAATGCGATATTACATTGGACTTGTCTAAAACTTTATTGCCTAAATATGATTGTCCAGATAATAAAAGTTCTATGGACTACTTAAGAGAATTGTCTTATAAAGGTTTTAGTAAAAAATTTGATAGTAATGATCCTTCTCTTATAGAAAGGCTAGAATATGAATTACATGTTATAGAAAAAACAAATTTTCCTGATTACTTTCTAGTTTGTTGGGATATTTTTAATTTTGTAAATGAAAAAAAAATACTTTCTGCAGTTAGGGGTTCTGCCGCTGCAAGCTTAGTGCTCTATTGTTTAGAAGTAACCAGAATAAATCCAATGGAAAATAATTTAGTTTTTGAAAGATTCTTAAATCTTGAAAGAAGAGAAATGCCTGATATTGACATGGATTTTGAAGATGACAAAAGAAATGAGGTAATGAAATATTGTGTTAAAAGATATGGTAATAATCATGTTGCTCAAATCATTACATTTGGAACTATGGGAGCTAAGGCAGCAGTTAGAGATGTTACTCGTGTATTAGATTTACCATTATCTGTAGGTGATAAACTTGCAGGATTAATACCAACTAGGGTAGGAACTAAAATCAAAGATGCATTAAAGATTCCTGAATTTAAATCTCTTACATCCGATAAAGATTATAAAAAAGTTATTGAATTTGCATCTAAATTAGAAGGTACTATTAGACACGCATCTACTCATGCAGCAGGGGTGGTAATATCTCAAAATGATTTAACTAATGATGTCCCCCTACAAAGATCAACTTCAAACGATGAAAATGCTCCTCCAACAACACAGTATGCTATGGGTGCAATTGCAGATGTAGGATTATTAAAAATGGATTTTCTTGGTCTTACCAACTTAACTATTATTGGTAAAACCGTAGCACTAATTGAAAAAAATACTAATGAAGATTTTGATATTTATAGTATTTCTAAAAATGATAAAAAAACATTTGAATTATTATCTAAAGGAGATACTTTTGGAGTTTTTCAATTAGAGTCTTCAGGAATGAGAAGATACATTAAAGACTTAAAGCCGTCAAGTATTTCTGATATAGCTGCAATGATCGCTTTATATAGACCTGGCCCTATGGAACATATTGACACATTTATAGAATCAAAATATGGTAAAAAAGAAATAAAATATCCTCATGAAATATTAAAAGATATTTTATCAGAAACATACGGAATAATAGTTTACCAAGATCAAGTTCTTAAAATCGCCCAAGCTTTTGGAGGCTACACGCTTGGAGAAGCAGATATTTTAAGAAAAGCTATGGGGAAAAAAATCAAAGAAGTAATGCTTGCAGAAAAAAATACTTTTATTAAAGGTTCTTTAAAAAAAGGATTTGACAAAGAAACAGCAAATAAAATTTTTGAATTAATTGAACCTTTTGCAGGATATGCTTTTAACAAAGCACATAGTGTTTCTTATGCAATGATTGCTTACTGGACAGCATATTTTAAATCAAACTTTAAAGTTGAATATTTTACCTCATTATTAAATTCTTCTATAAATAATTTTGAAAAAATTTCTGATTGTATTTTAGAAATAAGAAAAACAGAAATTCAAGTCAAAAATCCTAATATAAATTATTCTGAAACTATGTTTTCAATAGAAAACATAGATGGATTAAGTGCTATTAGATTTGGACTTAGTTCTTTAAAAAATGTTGGAATTAACCCTATTAATAAAATCATTGAAGAAAGAAATAAAAATGGTTTGTTCAAATCTTTAGAAGATTTTTCTAAAAGAATGGACTCGAGCTGGATGAATAAAAAAGTATTAGAAAGCTTAGTTAAATCAGGAAGTTTGGATGATTTTGGTGATAGAGGGAGCTTGTTTGATTCAATTGAAAGAATATTATTACAAATTAATAATATAACTAAATTGAGAAATAGTAATCAAACAACAATGTTTGACCTTTTTGGAGAAGAAGTTGAAACACCAACTACTGAAATAGAAATTATAGATAATAAAACTGAAGATGCTCAAAAAATGCACTGGGAAAAAGAAATTATTGGAGTTGCATTCACTGAAAATCCTAACCACAAAGAAATACTAAAAATAAAAAATATTGATCCAAATCTAATAGTATCTTTAGAACAATTAGATTCTTTAGATCAAAATAAACCTTATACATTTATAGTCGAAGTAAGGTCGTATGAAAAAAGAACATCTAGAAAAGGTTCTGAATTTATGATAGTTAAATTAGAGCTAATTGATGGAATAATAGACCTTATGATTTGGCAAAATAAAATTGAAGGTGTAGATAAATGGTTGCATAGCAATATGGCAAAAATCAAAGGAAAAATAAATAACAGAAATGGAGATCCTTCCATTTGGTATGATGATGGAGAAGTGTTTTCTTTAGATAAAGAAATTTTGCCCAAAGAAAACATTCCAAAAAATCTCAATAAACCCTCTCCTATAATGAATATTGAGGAATATACAGAAGGAATAAAAAAAGAAAAAACAATAATTGAAGAAATTGGGAATGAAAATATGGATGAAATTAAAGAAGTTATTATTACAGTAGATGATAATCAACATTCAAGCAATAAACACTTGATGGATGATTTGACTCGTATTCTATTAGATAACGAAGGCAATATCCCTGTTTCTTTAATAGTTAAAAACAACAATGATAAAGTAAAATTAAATCTTCCTTTTGCTACCGTGAATGCAAGCAGATCATTAGAGGAGAAATTAGATAATATTATTGGTTTAGAAAACGTCTATTTTAAGCAATAATTATTCACTTCTTAATGCTTCTATAGGATCTAGCTCTGAAGCTCTATAGGCAGGATAAGCTCCACTTATTAGTCCAACCAAAAAAGAAACAACAAATGAATAAATAATACTTTCTATAGTTATAACAGCAGATAAATTATTTTCTTCTCCAAATGAAATATCATTTAGATTCAAACAAATAATAATTCCAATTAGAATACCGAAGATACCGCCTAAAAGGCAAATTGTTAAGGCTTCAGTAATAAACTGTAATCTAATATCAAATTTAGTCGCCCCTATAGATCTCAATATCCCAATTTCTCTAGTTCTTTCAGTTACACTAACCAGCATAATATTTCCTACGCCAATTGCTCCTACTAACAAAGAAATACCAGCTATGGAACCTAAAAATAATGTTAATGCTTGATTTACTTGATTTGCTGCCTCTAATAGTTGATCCATACTAGTAATTTCAAAATCTGGTTCATTTACTTCATGTATATCTTTCAAGGTTTTAGTTATAGCATTTATCACTAAGTTTTTATCTGCATCATCTGTTGATCTAACTATTATTCGAAATACATTAACGTCACCATTGGGATTCCTTAAGAAACCTATTCTGTTTTGCATGGTTGAAACAGGTATAAAAACTGAGAAATCTTCTTCTCCGTCTCCTCCTTTAGGTTTCATAACTCCAGAAACTATAAATCGAAAATCAAATCTATTAAAAATACTTAATCGAACTATTTTTCCAACAGGATCTTGATCTGGGAATAAAGATTTTGTAATTTCAGATCCTAAAACTATTCTCAAAGCTTTTGTGTCAACATCTTTTTGAGTTATAAAATCTCCTGATATTGTTTCTGTTGATGTGACATCTAAATATTCCGGAGTTGTACCAAAAACATTGGCTTCAACATTATAATTACCAGCAATTAATTGCGCAGGAAAATCTATTTGAGGAGCAATACTTCTTACTCCTTTAATATTTTTTGATGACATTTCTTTGGAATCATTTAGAGTTAATGATATTCCAGAATTTCTACCTCCAGATACTCCTGTACTAGAATCTTCGGACCTAGCTGTTATAAAAAGTAAATTTGTACCAAGTGAATTTATTTCATCTTCAACTTGTTTTTGTATACCTTGACCTAGAGAAACTAATACAATCACTGATGTCACTCCAACTATAACGCCTAAAGCAGTAAGTCCACTTCTAAGTGGAGTAGATATTATAGATCTGAAGGCAAAATTTAAAGCATCAAATATACTCATATAATCATCCCATCCTTCATTTCTATAATTCTAGATGTTTTTTTCGCCACAGAATCATCATGAGTAATAATTATTACAGTTATACCTTCAAGTGAAAGTTCTTTGAAAATCCCCAACACTTCTTCACCTGTTTTTGTATCTAAAGCACCAGTTGGTTCATCAGCTAGAATTATTTTAGGATTTCCCACTAATGCTCTAGCAATAGATACTCTTTGCTGTTCACCTCCAGATAATTCAACTGGTGAATGAAAGACTCTTTCGCCTAAACCCATTTTGCATAAAGCTATAATAGATTTTTTTCTTCTATTTTTATCTCTCCTATAAATTAATGGCATTTCTACCTGTCTCACAGCTGATAATCTAGGTATAAGATTGTAGGATTGAAATACAAATCCAAATATACTACCCCTTATTAAAGATCTAGAGTTATCATTTAATTTAGAAACGTCATTATTTGCTAAAATATATTCCCCATTTGTAGGCCTATCTAGCAAACCAACAATATTCATCATTGTACTTTTACCAGAACCTGAAGGACCTTTAATTGCTATAAATTCACCTTGATCTATCGAAAGATCTATTTTAGACAAAGCCTTAACTTGATTGAAACCTGTATCAAATATTTTTGACACATTATTAAGTCTTATCATCTTGGAGGTCTACCTCCTCTTGGTCCTGACTGCATAAAGTTGTCAATAATTCTCGCTGAACCATCTATGGAGTCAGATTGAATTGATTCATCATCTGATTCTATATAAATTTTATCTCCAATATTTAATCCACTTGTAATTTCTATATTCTCCCCATCACTCAGACCTGTTGTAATTTCAACATATGTAAAATTATCTTCTTCTATAGAAATAAGAACCTTAGTTAAACTTCTTTCCGCTATTAATGCATCAGTAGGGATTATAACAACATCCTGAACTGATTCTTTTAATAAAGTAACCGTACCATTCATTCCTTCAGCAGGAAGCTCATCAGATAAAAAGCTTAGTAAGGGACTATCAGAATTTAAATCAATTCCTCTCCCCATACCACCAGGAATCATACCTTCGGGCATTCCTCTCCCCATACCACCAGGAATCATACCTTCAGGCATTCCTCTCCCCATAACGCCAGGAATCATACCTTCAAGCATCCCTCCGCCCATACCGCCAGGAATCATACCTTCAAGCATCCCTCCGCCCAAGCTACCAGATAAAGATTCTAGCAATGGGATAAATTGGTTGAGCAGAGTAATTACTTCAAAACCTCTAACAAACCTTGCTCTAACAGGATAAGTTACAACTCCTTGTTGAACATTTGGAACATCTGAAATAGCAATAACCTCAATAATTAACGGTGCTTGAGGTTTAGAATCTAGAATAACAATTCCAAGCATTCCTTTTTTAATTTCTACATACTCTGCTTCTGATGCTATTATTTCCATTTCTATTGTATCTAGATCGCTTAAAGTTAAAAAGTTTTGTCCAGAACCTATAAATTCACCTGAATTAGAATTTATAGATGAAATTTGCCCTGAAAATGGTGAATAAAGTTTTGTTTTAGAAAGGTTTTCTTTTGATTGAGTAACTAGTAGCTCTTGAATAGCTAAGTCATTGATATCTGCACCTTTTTTCAATGTATCTAATGAAAGTTTAGTTTTTTCAAGATTTTCTTTAGCTAAATTTATATCATTTATATTGGATCCTAATTTAATTTCATTAAGAGACAATAATCTTTTTTGTAAATTTATTTCAGCTTGTTTTTCCAAAAAAGTAAGTCTTTCTATATCATTTTGAGTAGGGTTTAATAAATCATCATATGTATTTTGAGCATCTTTCAAACTAGCATTTGCACTTTGTAATTGATCTTTATAACTTTGTAATTGATCTTTATGAACATTTATTTGTTCTATTGAAGATATGTGACTTGAATTTAAGTTAATGAATGATTTAGATAAATTCATTTCTGTTTCAGTAGCATTACAACATTTAAAAATTTCATTCAAAATTTTATCAGTTACAATTTTGGATACTGGAAGATTTTCAACTCCAGAACAAACCTCTCCCTTAAATGGCAAGCTGTTGTGTTCACTGCAATATTTATTTACTGATTCAATAAGTAAAATTTTAGATGAATCAACAGTATCTTCAGATTTTTTTATTAATAAATTTAAATTTGAAATACTATAATTAGAATTTGAAATACTATAATTAGATTGATCCAAAAGCTTAATTGCACTATCAATTTTAGTTTCTCCAGGATTTAATAATTCATCATAGTTTTCTTGAGCGGTTATAAAATTTGCCTGAGCTTGTAACACAAGCTCTTCTGCAGTCTTCAACTGTTCTTGAGATGGATAATCTAATAAATCATTTAAATTTTTCTCAGCTTGGCTAATTAAATATTGGGCATTTTTTAGATTTTCATTTGAAGGCATATCTAATAATTTCTTTAATTGTAAATTTGATCTATCATATGAATTTTGTAGATCAACTGAGTCAAGTTCTGCTAATAATTGTCCTTTTTCAACTTGATCACCTTCAGTAATTAAAATATCGCTTAAAGTTCCACTAGTAGAAAATGATAAGTTGATTTTCTTTTCAATAGAAGTTGATCCTGAAGCAATTAATAAATCTGCGATTGTTCCTGTAGAAACAGTATGTTCAATATATGAAATTTTATTAGTTTCTTCTTTGGTATATATAAAAAAATACCAATATAATAAAATTCCTAGTATCCCTAGTATTATCAAAAGGCTAAAAATAAACTTTTTACCAATTTTATTTTCACTTTGATTAATTAGTAGGTCAATTTGATTAGAATTTTGCAACTATAACTCCTAATTATTTGTATATATGATAATAATATAAAATAATTGTAAAGAATCTATGAAGATAAATTAATTTAGTAAAATATCATTAACATTAATAATCAAAATATAACAATTTATGTATAAAATTAATAATTTCAATTTAAGGATACCTGTTGTAGGAGCTCCAATGTTCACTGTTTCAAATCCTAATCTAGTTATAAATCAATGTATTTCAGGCATAATAGGTTCATTTCCTGCATTAAATGCAAGGGAACCTGAAACTTTAGACGAATGGATTAAAAAAATAAAAGGTGGAATTAGTAAATTTGAGATAGATAACCCAGATAAAAAAGCTGCTCCATTTGCGGTAAATCAAATATGTCACAAATCAAATAAAAGATTGATTCCAGATATGGAAACTTGCGTAGACAATAAAGTTCCAATAATCATAACAAGCCTAAGACCACCAGATGAAATTATAGATGCTGCGCATAGTTATGGAGGAGTAGTTTATCATGATGTGATTAGTATTAAACATGCAAAAAAAGCTGCTGAATTAGGCGTTGATGGTTTAATTTTGGTTACTGCGGGTGCTGGAGGGCATGCAGGAAATCTTTCTCCTTTCGCATTACTAAGAGAGGTAAAAGAATGGTTTGGTGGAACAATTTTATTATCGGGGTCTATAGGTGACGGTTATTCTATTGCATCAGCATTAGCATTAGGAGCTGATTTAGCATATGTTGGATCTAGATTTATACCAACAATAGAATCAAATGCAAATGAAGTTTATAAAAAAATGATTTTAGATAGCTCAGCTGAAGATATTGTTTATACTTCTTATTTTTCTGGAGTATTAGGAAATTATTTAAAAGGGTCTATTGTTAATTCTGGACTTGACCCACAAGATCTTCCGTTGGGAGATAAAGGTCAAATGAATTTTGGATCCTCAGAAAAGCCTAAAACCTGGAAAGATATTTGGGGTTCAGGTCAAGGAATAGGTAGAATTAATAATATTACTTCAGTTAAGAATGTAGTCGATCAATTAGAAAATGAGCTAAATGAAGCATTAGACAATTTAAATAAAAAAACAAGGAAAAATTAAAAATGGAAAAATTTAAGCAATTATATAAATTTTGGTGGTTTAGATGGACCTTATGGTTTGTTATTGGAGCAATAATAGCAATAATAATTAGAAGTAATTAATACTTCAAATCACCAATTGTAGAACTGAAATTATGGTCAGGATAATATTTATTAACATAATCAGATGAATCAAGAACTTCTTCCGTAATTTTTTTTAAAACCCCCGTACCATGACCATGAACTATTCTTACCTGAGAATAGCTTAAATTAACACACTTAATAATATGTTCATTTATCGCTTGAATTGCTTCTTGTGCTCTCATGCCATGTAAATCAATAGAAATTTTTTGTTCATCCATATTATTAATTATAATTTTTTTTTTAAAATTGTCTTTTATAATAAAAACTTACTTCCTTGATTATTTGTAATAATATATTTTTTCATTTCATTAAATTTATAAAAAAATACAATGAAAAGAAGGAAGAGATTATATTGAAATGTTGTAGTTGTAAGTAATATTAGTAATAAATGTAATCTTTTAAATTAAATTGAATATTATATCTTCTCCTTGTAATAAAAATTGCAAATATGATCCAAATTACATATTTTGTACAGGTTGTTTTAGAAGTAGTGATGAAATTTCAAATTGGGTTTATTTTTCAGAAAATACACGTATAGAAATAATGAAATTACTTCCTAATAGAAAAAAAACTTTAAAGAGAAATGATGAAAAATAAAGAAAATAAATTTAATATAAAAATATTTTGAAAGTTTATTTAATTTCTAAAATTTTAAAAACTTTTCCTCTTTTTAATGTTTTACTCTCATTATTTCTTGTTTCTAAAAAACCTAGCTCTTTAAATAATTTTATTTTATCTTGATCAATTTCTAAAACTTCACAAATTATTCTTTCACAGTTATCAGAATTTAAAGTGCTTAAATTATTTTTTATCAGATCAATAAAATAATTTTCATACCCTTTTTTATAAGTACCATCCAATTGGATGGTGCCGTTGGAGATACTTTTAAACGAAGAAGTAGAAAAAATTTTATTTTTATTATTGCTCATTACAAACCATTGTCCTTTATTTTTTGTTATTTCGTCAAACCTGTTGTATGTACCAAGGCACATTGATGAACAATCATTACCTATAATTCCTGCATTTATATCTACATTATGATTACTAATTTGAGATAAAAAATATGGAATTAGGGATATTCTAAACTTAGGAGAGCCATTCTGGATAAAAATTTCAGATTTATCATAATAATAGTCATCTATAAAATCTTGAAATGATATATCTTCTTTTGAATTAAACATTACTTTTGAATTTGGAATTTTTACCCATCCAAGTTTTTTGTATATTTTTTCTGCTGATGGATTTACAGTTCCTAAAAAAATCCCTTCAGAACTTTTATTTGAAAAAAAATCTTCTTTAGCTATATTACATAATGTACCTGCAAGGCCTTTCCCTCTAGAAGTAATTTCAGTACAAACTTCACCTAAGCCAGCTATAATAGGTAATTTTTTGTTATATATTGTAATGCAAGAACTTTCTATGGAAGATGAATTTTCAAATGTGTAAAGCTTAATTTCTGAAATATCTTTTTCAATGCCAAGAAGGTGTTCCTTAGTAATATCAATGTCTTCATTTGTTTCATAACCATTGTTTAGCCATAAATTATATAACTGATCAATTTTATTTCGTTCAATTGGAATAGTGTAATTTTTTTTCATTTGATAAAATTATGTTTAATAAATAATAATATATTCTTATATGCTCAATGATAACAACCTAATTTGGATGGATTTAGAATTTACTGGTCTATCAGATGATCAAGTAATAATAGAAACTGCTTGTATAATTACCAATCAAAATCTAGAAGTTTTAGAAGAAGGTCCAAATCTTGTTATTCATAGAACTGCAAAAGAGTTAGAAAAAATAGAAGATTGGCCATTAAGAGTTCACACAAAGTCAGGTTTAATGAAATTAGTTCATGACTCTAAAATAGATATTGAAAAAGCAGATAAAATAAATGTTGATTTTATTTCAAAATGGGTTAGAAAAAATAAAGGAATCCTATGTGGAAATTCTATACATATTGATCGAAAGTATATACACAAAGAAATGCCGCTGCTTGATAATTATTTAAATTATAGAATGATAGATGTTTCTTCGTTTAAAGAAGTGTTAAAAAGGTGGTATGAACCATCTAGTGAAGAACCTCAAAAGAAAAATACACATTTAGCACTTGATGATATTAAAGAAAGTATAGAAGAACTAAAATGGTATAAGGAAAAATACTTTATTCAATGAAAATATTAAATCAAAAAGAATATCAAAAAAGAAGAAACAAACTTTTTAAAAATATGGATGAAAATTCTGTGTTAGTTATTGGAGGAGAGATTGAAAAAGTAAGAAATAATGATGTAAATTTTGAATTTCGACAAGATTCAATTTTTTGGTATCTATCAGGATTAGAAGAACCAGATGCATTAGTAATAATGGTAAAAAAAGAATCCGAAAAATATATTCTATTTCTTCAAGAAAAAAAAATTGAAGCAGAAGTTTGGACAGGATATAAAATAGGAAAGGAAAAAGCAATATCATTTTATTTAGCCGATGAATTTTACAACAATAGCGAACATGAAAAATTTAAGGAAATAATCTTTTCATGTGAAAAAATTTACTATAATCTCGGATCTTCTCAAAAAGTAGACAAAATGATTTTTGAAGGTTTAGAAAATTTTAAAAGAACGAAGTCAAGAACAGGTACTCCAAATCCACTAATTATTGATCCCTCTATACTAATTGATTCTATGCGTCTAATAAAAAGTAGCGCTGAAATTAATTTGATACAAAATGCAATAGATATCTCTGCAAAAGGATTCACTAAAGCTTTAGAACACACATCAAATGAAAAGTATGAGTTTGAAATACAGGAAATTTTAGAAAAAGAATTTAGGTTATCAGGAGCAAAACGTAATGGATATCCATCAATAGTTGCCTCTGGAAAAAATTCATGTATTTTACATTACGTCAGTAATAATGAAAAATTAGAAAAAGATTCATTATTACTTATTGATGCTGGATCAGAGTGGGATTATTATTCTGCAGATATCACAAGAACTTGGCCTGTAAATAAAAAGTTTACAAGTGAACAAAAAGATATTTATCAAATAGTTCTTGAGGCAAATATAAATGCTATTAAAGAATGTAAAGTTGGAAAATCAATAAATGATCCTCATATGAAAGCACTAATTACTTTGATTGATGGGCTTAGACATCTAAAAGTTTTTTCAGAATCAGTAGATGAAATAATTGAAAAAAAATTATATTTCCCTTTTTATATGCATTCTACTTCTCATTGGTTAGGATTAGATGTGCATGATGCTGGGAAATATAAGGATAAACATGATAAATTTACTCAATTTGAAGAGGGTATGATATTAACAATTGAACCAGGTTTATACTTTGGAGACATGGCACAAAGTATAACTAATAAGTTTAAAAATATAGGAATCCGTATAGAAGACGATATATTGATAACTCAATCAGGACCTCAAAATCTCACCCATAAGATACCTAAGGAAATAAATGATATAGAAGCAATTATTAGGTCTTAAAAAATATTTTTCATTTCCAATTTAAAGCTAAGTTTTTTTAAATCTTAATTCAGTAAATATTCAATAGAGGAACAAATATAACTTTTCAATCACCTATCTTGAACTGAACCATCAATTCCAATAGGAGTATCTAATACTTTAGGATTTTCTCCTAGAGTTAAACTTGCTTCATTAAGAGTTATTCCTAAACCAGGACCTTCAGGAACAATCAAATAACCATTATCAAGCTTAATTGGATTTGTAATAAGGTCGCTTTTTGGATATTTATCTTCTCCTGTGTATTCTTGTAGAGCAAAATTAGGAATAGAAGCATCAAGTTGTACGCACGCTGCTGTAGATACTGGTGAAAGAGGATTATGTGGAATCACTTTTACATGATAGGATTCTGCCATTGCTGATATTTTTTTGCAACCACTTATCCCAGCAGCCAAACATAAATCTGGTCTGATATAGCTAGTTCCTTTAGCTTCAAGTAATTGTTGAAATTCATAAATACTTGTAAATCTTTCTCCTGTAGCAATAGGTATATTACAATTATTTTGAATTTCAGCCATCAAATTTGGTGAATCTGGGAGCATCGGGTCTTCATAAAAAAAAGGAGAAAATTGTTCTAGCCTTTTACCTAAGCTAATTCCTTCCGCTGGACTCATTTGTCTATGAATTTCTACACATATATCTACAGAATCACCAACTGTCTCTTTTACTGCAGCAACGTTATTTACTGATTCATTAGACCATTCTGTAAAAGATTTGTGTAAAAAAAATTTATCATTATAAGGAGAAAATCTTACTGCAGTAAATCCTTTTTTTACAGCCTTTTTAGCATCTTCAACTAATGCATCTGTTGTTCCAAGTTTAGACTTAGAATTTGGATTATACATTCCTACATGCATATAACATCTAACTTTGTCTCTAGTTTTTCCTGAAAGTAATTCATAAATTGGAACCCCAAATCTTTTGCCTTTGATATCCCAAAGAGCTATGTCTATTGCAGAAAGAGCGCCTTGGACTATAGAGCCCATAAAATGGCTAGACCTATATAGCCATTGATAGTGATGTTCAATAAGTGATGGGTCCTTGCCAATTAAATAATCACTCATTGTTTCAATCATAGTTTTAGTTGGTTTTTGCCACCCGTGCACTCCTCCTTCACCTATACCAACTGTTCCATCTTCACAATAAATTTTTAGTAAAAGCCATCTGTCCCACAAAATTGGTTCTATTTTTTCTATTTTTGTTTTTTTCATAATTTTTACTTCACTCTTGTATATGATAAGTATATTGCTATTCCTAAGCCAAGCATAGCTACAGGTTGATAAAAAAATTGATACCACCAAATTTGGTATTGTAAAAAAATTGATGAAAAAGTAAAAAATATCACCAGCCAAAGAATTAAAGTATTCAGAGCAGAAATTATAGGAAAAATTCTATTTAATTTATTTTTTGAAAGTTTTTTTACTAATTCACCATTAACTACACCAAAAAAAACTAAAAATATTAGTGTAATAATCCTTAATGACATTAGAGCTGTTGATTGAATGTTACCTAATAAGTCTATATTTAATATAATCACTAAAATTAATGAGTAAATAAATCCAACAAAAAATGAAAATAAAAGTGATATAGAAAAAACTCTAAAAATATCAATAAAACTAATATTTAAAATAGCAGGCTTCCCTATTATCCCGCAATCTTGACATTTGATTCCTACAAAAGAATCAATAGTACATTTATTGCATACAGGTTTATTACACCTAGAGCATGAAAGAACTGTTTCAGTTTTTTTATGCTTATAACAAGTTATCATTATCTGCTTTCTCTATCAAAAAACAATCTATTTAGAAAGATTCTATAATTAAAAATATCAATAAATCTATTACCTAAGCTTCTCCTAAATAATAATAATATAAAAATCGTTATGGTAATTATAAATAAATTAAAATCTTCATCATAAAAAAAGAAATTATAAAATTTATAATCAATTATATATATAAATGGTAATAGAAAAAAAGCAATAATCCATGGCAAAGAACTATCCTTAAACTTCATTAATACCCAAAAAACCATAAATATTAATAATAGAATTAAAAATAATTTATAATTTAATCCAATTATAATACCTATTGAAACAGCTAAGCCTTTTCCTCCTTTAAATTTTATTAAAAAAGACCAATTATGTCCTATAATTATAAAAAATAAACAAAAAATTGACTCAGGAAATAAATTGTATAAGAAATATGCAGGAATAGCTCCTTTTAAAATAACATCAAAAAATAGTAATAATAATATTTTTTTATATGATAAAAAAATATATAAGTTTGATAATCCTGAATGACCAGTACCTTGATTTAATATATTTGTTTTTAAAAAATATTTTCCAAAATAATAAGAATTTGGAATAGATCCTATTGTGTAGCAAGCTATAGAAAAAATTATAAAATAAATCATTAATTTTTTTTATAATTTAATAGTTTGCTATATTCAGCTTTAGTTATACCGTTGTTTTCATTAATTTCTATTCCTTTATGGAATCCATGAAAATCACTTCCTCCAGATTGAATTAGTTGAAATATATTAGATAATTCTATAATTTCTTTTTGTCTAAATAATCCATATCTGGGAGAAGAAATTTCTATTCCTTTAAGTCCCATATTTTTCATTTCTTTAATATAATTAAATAAATTTTTATTACTTAAATCGGGATGAGCTAAAATTGATAACCCTCCAGCATTATTTATAACATTAATTGCCTTTTGTAATGGTAATCTAGGTTCTCTTATGCCTTTTAAAAGGGCGTTAGAAAGATATTTATTAAATGCTTCATTGATGTTTTTAGCGTAGCCTTTATTTACTAGCTCTTTTCCTATATGAGGTCTACCTATAGAACCTTTAGATTGAGATAATATATCATTATATTTTAATTGAATATTTTTATATTTAAGATATTCAATTATATTTTTTATAGATTCAATTCTTTTAATTTGCATGTCTTGAATAACTGTATTAATTAATAAGTCATCAAAATCAACAAATAAACCAATTATGTGAAATTCAATTTCATTTTGAAAGCAAGAGAATTCAACTCCTGGAATTATATCTATATCTAAATTATTATCTTTAACGATATTTTTTGCCTCAATATTTCCTAAAAAAATATCATGATCGGTTATTGAAATTTTTTTTAAATTAGCAAGTAAGGCTCGATTTATAATTTCTTTAGGTGAATATATTCCATCTGAAAAATCAGTATGAATATGTAAATCAGCAAACATCAAATGATAGTATTTTCATCAATTCTAGAAATTGAAGATGCTTTATTTGTTGAATTATCTATTTCAATAAGTACTGAATTGAAAATCATCTCACCGCTTTCAATAGGAATCATTCTTTTTTTCTCTCCATTAAAAAATCTAGATAAAGACGCATCTTTGTCAAAGCCTAAAATGCTATTTTTTGCACCCACCATCCCTAGATCTGAAACAAAGGCAGTTCCTTGAGGTAAAATTTTATGATCGCAAGTTGCCACGTGTGTATGAGTTCCAACTAATCCTGATATTCTCCCATCCAAATGCCATGCAAGAGCAGCTTTTTCTGAAGTTGCTTCAGCATGAAGATCTATAAATATAGGAATGTTAGGAAGTTCATTCAAAATATTATTAATCGAATCAAATGGAGAGTCAATTTTTCCCATCCAAACTGAGCCTAAAAGATTAATTACTGCAATTTGATTATTAAAATAAATACCAGTCCCAGGTTTTTCTTTGGGATAGTTATTGGGTCTTAATATTTTTGAATTTAATGCATCAAGATCTTCAAATATATCCGGCTTATCCCAAATATGATTCCCTGATGTAATAACATCTACTCCTGAGTCAAAAAAATCATTAGAAGTTTTTCTTGTTATTCCAAAACCACCTGCAGAGTTTTCACCTTGTGCAATCACAAAGTTAATTTGATTTTCTTTTATTATAGTAGGAAGCAGTTTACGGAGTGTTTGTCTCCCACCTTTTCCTACAACGTCTCCAATCATTAAGATTTTCAAATTTATTTCACCTAATTATAATCACCTGTAGTTTCAACAGCTCTTGTTTCTCTAATAACTATGATTTTAATTTGACCTGGAAAATTTAATTTCTGTTTTATTTCAGTAGATATATCTCTAGCAAGAGAGGATGCTTTTATATCATTAATTTTAACAGGATCTACCATCACTCTAACTTCTCTTCCAGCTTGAATAGCAAAACATTTCTGAACACCTTCGAAACTTAAAGCTATATCTTCAAGAGCTGTTAATCTTTCTATATATCTTTCCAAGGAGTCATTTCTTGCACCAGGCCTTGCTGCACTAATTGCATCCGCAGCAGCAACTACATAGCTTTCAGCACAACTCATCTCTCTATCATGATGTTCTCTTATAGCAGTAACTACTTTTGATGGTAATTTATTTCTTTCTGCTATGTCTGCTCCTATTTCAGCATGAGGTCCTTCTATTTCATGAGTTAAAGCTTTACCTAAGTCGTGTAAAAACCCAGCTGTTTTACAAATTTCAGGATCTAGTCCAATTTGAGCTCCTATTAATCCTGCAAAACTACCAACTTCAACAGAATGTTGTAAAACATTTTCACCATATGAATATCTAAATTTTAAACGCCCCATAAGATCAATTATTTCATTATTTAATCCTTTTATATTAATTTCAAAAATAGCTTTTTGACCAGCATTTCTAACTTCACGATTAACTTCGTTTTTAGATTTTTCAACTAATTCTTCGATCCTTGCAGGATGAATTCTACCATCTTTAATTAAAGAATTTATTGCTACAATAGCTGTTTGTTTTCTGATAGGATCAAAACAAGATATAGAAATAGATTTAGGTTCTTCATCTACAATCAAATCTACACCAGTAAAATTTTCAAGGGCTCTAATATTCCTACCTTCTCTACCTATTATTCTTCCTTTCATTTCCTCATTAGGAAGTTCAATAGAAGAAACAGATGATTCTCCAACAACTTCTGAAGCAAAGCGTTGCATAGATTGTGCTAAAATTTCTTTACCTTTAGCATCAGCTTTAGCGTACATATCGCTTTCAGCTTCTTGATAAAGTTTAGCTAATTCAAATTCAATGTTCTTATTGGTTTTATCGATTAGTACTTCTTTTGCTTGATCAGCAGTATAATTAGAAATTTTTTCTAAAGCTAATTCTTGATCAGATTGTATTTTCTGAACTTTATTTCGCTCATTATCAAGAGAGTTATCTTTTTTTTCAACTTCCTCAGATTTTCTTTTAAGATCAGCATTTTGTTTTCTTAAAATTTCTTCTCTTGTTTCTAATTGAGTTTCTAATTTTTGAACATCTCTTCTGTTATTATTAATTTCGCCTTGTGCACGACTTTTAATTTGCAATGCGTTTTCTTTTGCATCCACTAAAATTTCTCTACTTCTAGCTTCTGATCTTCTTAATTGACCTTCAACAGCATCTTTAGTTCTTCTTAGTTCGCCACTGGCTAAAAAAATTCTAAGAAAATAACCAATAATTCCAAAAATTAGTCCTGATACTATAATACTAACGATAACCGATAGGATCATATTCATAATGACCTCCAGTTATTTATTTTAATTCTTTAATTTCTGTTCATATTCTATTATATCCTAAATATGCAAAATCATTATAAATCGTTACAATTTGAACATAAACTTAACTTTATATAAAATTTTATTCTTAGAAAGAAGTAAAAATGAAAAAAGATATTGGTATATTAGACGGATTAAATATATTGGACTGTAGCCAAATTTTAGCAGGACCATTTTGTTCAATGCTTTTAGCAGACATGGGTGCAAAAGTGATTAAAGTTGAAAAACCTAATGTTGGAGATGATACAAGAAGTTGGGGCCCTCCATTTAAAAATGGGCAATCTGTTGGGTTTATGAATCTTAATAGAAATAAGGAATCAATAGTAATTGACTTTAAAAACCCTGATGGAATTAAAGTAATGAAAAAGTTAGTAAAAAATAGTGATGTGGTTTTAGAAAATTACAGAACAGGAACAATGGAGAAATTAGGATTGGGTTATGAAGAATTAAAAAAAGTTAATAAAAAAATTATTTATTGTTCTATTTCTGGATTTGGAAGAACTGGTCCTTATGCTAAAAGAGCTGGATTTGATTTAGTTGCTCAAGGCATGAGCGGATTAATGAGTATTACAGGTCATCCAGGAGATGCTCCTGCAAAAATTGGAGTCCCCGTTGCTGATTTAAATACAGGAATGTTTGCTTTATCTTCTATTCAAGCAGCTTATATAAATCTTTTAAAAAACGACGTGGGTCAATACATAGAAGTTTCTCTTTTAGAGTCTGCTTTAGCTTATACCGTATGGGAATCTACAGGTTATTTTGAAACAAATGATATTCCTGCCCCTTTAGGTTCTTCACATAGAATATCAGCTCCATATCAAGCATTAAAAACTTTAGATGGACATTTAAATGTAGCAGCTCCAAATCAAAGTAATTGGGAAAGATTATGTGATGCGATAAATAGAAAAGACCTTAAAGACAATATTCTATTTATAGATAATCCTTCAAGAATGATAAATAAAATAAAATTAGAAAATGAGCTAGAAAAAACTTTTTCTACAAAAAGCAGAAAAGATTGGATTGAAATTTTAGATGAAGCAGGAGTTCCTTGTGGCCCAATATATGATATGAAGGAAGTATGGGATGACCCTCAAGTAAAATTCAGAAATATGAAAATAGAATTAGAGCATCCAAAAGTTGGTAAAACAAGCAATATAGGAGTAATTGCCAAATTTTTAGAAAACCCTAGTTCTATAAGAACTCCAGCTCCATTATTAGGAGAGCATACAGAAAAAATTCTAATTGAAAATGGATATACAAAATTGCAAATAAATAAATTAAAAAAAAGTGGTGCTATTTTTTAGTATTATTTTTACTATTTCTATAAAATAAGTTTTTTTTCTTAACTCCTCTTCGCCATGCAGAAATAATTATAAATAAAACCGGAAGAATCAAGAAAATTATTAGTAATTCATCAAAAAAACCAGTGGTTACGTGTAAAAAAAATATTTTATCCATTATTTATACTTTGAATTTATAATTTGATTAAATTTAATATTATCTAAAGAATTTATATTTTGGAATTCACTATTTAAGTTTTTTAAAATATCTATTCTTGAAACAATTTCTATATTTCCCCTCTCCAAAATATATATAGAAGGGGTACCATTTGGAAACCATAGACTACCTCCTAATGTTTTAGGAAAAGTGTTTTTTTTAGCTCTGCCTATTAAAAAAAATGTATAGTGCATAGAATTATTTATTATAAATTTTTCTCTTTTGTTAGCTGAAAGTAATTCATCAAAACTTTTTTTTTCAAAAGTAACAAATATTTCATCGTTCTTTTCAGAAGATCCTTTGAGTTTTTCAAGTACTATAAATTTAAAACTTATATATTTAATATTTTCTACTTCATATTCTGTTTTTTCTTCTAAAAATTTCAAATTTAATATTCTATCTGAAGTTTCTATCAAATTTGAAAAATCATCAAAATCTTTATTTTGAGATTCTTGAGAAGGGGGTAAATGGCACTGAATATTAAATATTATGAGGAATGGAATAAATATTAAAATAAATTTATGCATAATATATATCTTTTAAGGATAATATTAGTTTTTCATAAATATATAAAAAATTAATACTTGATTAGAGCATTAATATGCCTAAAAGATTAAATAAAGCCTTAAAATTACTATAGAATGATTCACTTCTTTATTATCTTAAGTTACATTCTATTCCTATTTCTGAACAATAATTTTCAAACCACTCAATAACTTCTTTATGATAAGGAATACCTTCTTCTGACCGTTTGACATATTCTTCATTTTCTAAGTAACCAGCATACACAACTCTTTCGTAGTTCGTGGCAGGTTTGGATTTAACTATTTTGTTTAATAGCAAATCCATATTTTCTTTAAATTTTTTAACATCAGTAAATGCATCGATAGAATATGCAGCAAAAAAGTCAGACCCTTGATGGTTTGAAGTAAGTCCAGGTCCAGCTCCAGACAAAATATTAGACATAATTTCTCCAACCATTCCTAATCCAAATCCTTTATGCGAGCCATTTTCTCTTGTTCCACCAAAAGGTAATAAATGATAATTCCCTTTTTCTGGAGTTTCAACTTCTTCTAATATAGGGGTACCATTTTTTTTTGCTATCCAGCCTGGTAATAATTTTGCACCTGTTCTTCTAGTTAGTTCTATTTTATTAGCTGCAACCTGAGTAGTTGCTACATCAAATAAAAACGGAGGCATTTTATTTGCTGGAGCAGCCCAAGCAACTGGATTTGTTCCTAATATTGGTTCTGAACCCCATGTAGGTAAAGTTTGTTTTCCGGGACTTCCTGTAAAACAGTGCCCTATCATATCTTTTTCTACAGCTTGAAGTGGATAAAATCCACATCCTGCTAAATGACCTGTATTTGTTACTGAAACAGCGCCCATTCCATATTTTCCAGCTTTCTCTATTGCCATTTCCATAGCCATAGGTCCAATTTCAGTTCCAATAGCGCCATCTCCATCTAAAGTTGCTGTTGTGGGAGACTCTCTTAATATTTTAATTACAGGCTTAGCATTATATGAACCTGAAGAATATCTTTCCAAATAAAGACGAAGACCATTAGATACACCATGACTTTCTACTCCCCTTAAATCATTTCCAATTAAAACATTGGTGGAATTTCTAGCACCTTCTTCAGAAACTCCAACTGATTTAAAAAGCTTTTCTGTTATTTCTATAATTGAGTCCGCTGAAACATAAATTTTATCTTTTTCTGGTACCTTAAACCTATCTAGCATTATCTTAACTCACAATCTATTCCAATTTCGTTACAATGATCTTCAAACCATTCAATAACTTCTTTATGATAAGGAATTCCTTCTTCTGATCTTTTTAAAAATTCTTCGCTTTCTAAATAACCTGCGTAGACTACTTTTTCATAACCACTTGCTGGCTTAGATTCAACTATCCTACTCAATAAATCATCCATATCTTCTTTAAATTTATTAACATCTGTAAATGCATCAATAGAATAAGCAGCAAAAAAATCAGATCCTTCGTGTTTCAATAATGGAGCTGGTCCCATTCCTGAGAGTTCATTTGTCATTATTTCAACAACCATTCCAAGTCCAAAACCTTTGTGAGAACCATTTTCTCTTGTTCCACCAAAAGGTAACAGATGGTAATTTGATTCTCCATGTCTTCCTTTTCTTTCAGGTGCTTCTATTTCCTCTAGCACAGGGTCTCCTTTTTTATCAGTAATCCAACCAGGAAGTAACTTTGCACCTGTTCTTCGTGCAAGACCAATTTTATTTGATGCTATTTGAGTAGTTGCAATATCAAATAAAAACGGAGGCATACTTTTTGTTGGAGCAGCCCAAGCAACTGGATTTGTTCCTAATATTGGCTCTGATCCCCAAGTTGGAACTGTTAATCCTGCTCCTCCTGAAGTCATAGCTTGTCCTATCATGTCTTTTTCCACGGCCTGCAACGGATAATAACCACAACCAGCCAGATGCCCAGTATTACTTACTACTACAGCTCCCATTCCATATTTTTCAGCTTTCTCGATTGCCATTTCCATAGCTATCGGACCTATTTCAGCTCCAAGACCCATATCTCCATCAATTGTAGCTGTAGTTGCTGATTCTCTAATTACTTTAATATTAGGAGTTGAATTATATTCACCTGAAGTATATTTTTCAACATATAATCTTAATCCATTCGAAACACCATGAGTTTCTACTCCACGTAAATCATTACCTATCAAAACTGAAGTTGAATTTTTAGCACCTTCTTTTGATACTCCCGAAGCTTGTAATATATTTTCCGTTACTTTAGTTATATTTTCTACTGGCACATAAATTTTATCTTTATCTGGCACCTTAAATCTATCTAACATTTATATTCTCCTTTAATTATTTCTATATATTAATCTAAAGCCTAAATTTCCTGTTGATGAATCAGGAGAGTTTTGAGTCCTAGCTGCTACTCTGTATCTATTGCAATAGGAATCATTACAAAGATAAGAGCCTCCCTTCATAGTTTTTGAAGTACCATAATTAGGACCTGAGGGATTATTTCTTGTCTTTTTTCTTTCTAAGTTGTGAAACGAAGCAGAAAACCAATCATTATTCCATTCCCAAACATTTCCAGATGTATCATAAATATCAAAATTATTAGGTTCATAGTAATCAACCGGGGAAGTAGCTAGCCATCCATCATTCAGAGTATTTATTTCAGGAAATTCTCCTTCCCAAATATTACATTTTTTGGATATTTCAAGTTTTTCATTCCCCCAAGAAAAAAGCTTTTTTTCTTGGCCTCCTCTTGCTGCGCATTCCCATTCTGCTTCAGTAGGTAAATCTTTCCCTACCCAGTTAGCGTATGCAATTGCATCGTTCCAAGAAATATGAACTACAGGATGGTTTTCAATATTTAATATATTTGAGTCAGGACCATATGGATTTTTCCAACTTGCAAGATCTACTTTTAACCACCAAGGAGCATTTTCTACAGATTCAGAAATGTTTTTTTTTGTCTTTTCGGATATTAATTTATAAAATACAAATGACCATCCATATTTTTCAGCATCTGTTTTATAACCTGTACTTTCGCAAAATTTATCAAAATTTAAATTTGTTACAGGAAATTTATCTATATAGAATTCGCTTAATCTAATTTCTCTGACAGGACCTTCCCCATCAGATAAAAAACCTAATTCATAATCTGAACCCATAAAAAAAGTTCCTTCTTTAATTACCTTCATATCATTTAGATTTTTTATCTCTTTTTTTGAACCAAAAGGTGTAATTTTTATTGGTTTTTGCTTATCTCTTTTAGGAGTACAACAATTTTTTTCTGACATAGTAATTTTTACTTAGGTTGTTTACTTTTAATAGATTTATGTCTATATTACATATATCACTTAATAGGAGTAAATACATGAAAATAGAAGCAATAAATACATATGTTGTTGATGCAGGGTGGAGACCGTGGCAATTTACAGAAATAATTACTGATTCTGGAATAACAGGATACGGAGAAATGTCTGATGGAAGAAATCCTTGGGGAATCATAGGCACAGTTGAAGATTTTAAGCCTCTACTTATAGGAAAAGATCCTCTTAATATCCAATCCATTTACTGGGATTTACAAAGAATGGCAATACAATCTAAGGGAGGAATTGCTTTAAAGGCAATAGCTGGTATCGAACTAGCTCTTTGGGATATAAAAGGAAAATACCATAATGTTCCTGTTTATGATTTATTTGGAGGTAAACTTAGAGATAAACAAAAAATTTATTGGTCACATTGTGGAACGTCAAGAGCTAGAAGTTATAAACAATTAGGAGTTGATCCATTAAATACAAGACAAGATATTATAAATCTAGGTAAAGAAGTAGCAGATAAAGGCTATACTTCTTTAAAAACCAATATTATAGTAAGACCTGATTCTCCTTTGACTCATCAACCCAATAATACTTATGTTTTTTTTGGTGGATTTGGAGGTGGAGCAGGTACAACTGATCAAGGATTAGAATATACCTCTGAAAATCAAACCTTTATAAATTATGAACTTATTGATGTTATAGAAGATCATATAAGCGCTTTACAAGAAGGCTCAAAAGGAAAAGTAACTATAGGACTAGATCTGAACTTCAATTTCAAACCTCAAGCAGTAAAAAAAATTTGTAAAGCACTTGAAAAATATAATATGATGTGGGTTGAAATAGATATGTATGAACCAGATGGATTAAGAGAAATAACAGATTCTACTGATATTCCTATAACCTCTGGAGAAAATTTACTTGGGATTACTGACTACAGGCCATATTTTGACAAAAGATCTATGGACGTTGCTATGATTGATGTTCCTTGGCAAGGTTTTATTAATGCCAAAGAAGTAGCGGCTCTTGCTGCAAGTCATCAAATAAATATTGCTCCTCACAATTATTATTCTCATCTTTCAACAATGATTTCGCTTAATTTGTGTGCTAATATTCCTAATGTAAGAATTATGGAGATAGATATTGATGACGTAGAATGGAAAGATGAGATGATTGGCGGTCCTCTTAAAATTCAAAATGGAGTTGTAGACATTCCTGAAGGACCTGGTTGGGGTGTTAATATAGATACTAAAGTTTTTGATGATCATGCATGGCAAAAAGGTAAAGGGCCAGGTTATACAAATAAATAAAGGAGTTTAAAAATGGATATGCCAAGAAAAAATAAAGTTAAAGAAAAATTACAAAATGGACAAAGAGCTTATGTCGCTGCAGGGAATGCTCATGCAACAGATATTGATGCTTTTGGTCATGCCGCTGTTGAAGCAGGCATTGATGGTATTTGGCTTGAAGGAGAGCATGGTCTTGTTGGACCAAATAATGTTGGAGATCTAACAAGAGCTTGTGATCTTTGGGGATTAACTTCAATAGTTAGAATTAATGAAAATTCACAAGGACAAATTTATAGAACATTAGATCTTGGAGCTCAAGGAATTGTGGTCCCTCATGTAAATACTAAAGCTGAGGCTGATAATGTTGTTTCAGGAGGTAAATTTGCTCCAATAGGACAAAGAGGGATGTTCGGATCAAGGCAAGGCTTTGGAGTTTCAAACTTTTTTGAAGTAGCTAATGATTTAAGTTTATTGGTTGTACTTATAGAAGATATTGTTGCTGTACAAAATCTTGATTCTATTCTAGAAGTAGATAATATAGATGTATTTTTTGTTGCCCCAAGTGATTTAGCACAATCAATGGGATATATTAATGATCTACAAAATAAAGAGGTTATAAACACTATTGATGGGGCATTAAATAAAATAATAGATTCAGGTAGAACAGCAGGCACAATGTGTAATTTAAGTAATACTTCAAAATTTTCAAAAATGGGAGTAAAATTCTTTTTTGCAGGTACCGGAGAATGGATGGCAAATGGAGCTAAGCAGTTTGTTGATGCAGGAGAAAGTTAAAGTTGAAAAACTTTTTATTAATACTATGCTTATTTTCAGTCTTTCTATTAAGCTGTAGAGGCGGAGGAGCCAATCCTTCAAATAATGCCTTTATTCCAATAATAGAACCTACTCCTTCAGCTATGTATTGTCAAAATGAAATTTACGTTGAATCCTATCCACAATTAGATGAATTATCATCAAATCAGTTATTGTCAGATGAAAGTGGTATAGAATATTTTATTTTTGATGAAGGTGAAATTGAAAAACCTAATTTAAATTATTTAGTTACTGCTAAATATACAGGTTGGTTGGAAAATGGTTGCGTATTTGATTCTTCATACACAAGAAACGATGATTCAGTTTTTCCTTTAGACAGAGTTATTCAAGGTTGGCAATTAGGTTTATCTAAAATAGGTAAAAATGGTAAAATATTAATAAAAATACCTCCAAATCTAGGTTATGGAGCACAAGGAAAACCACCTAGGATTCCTGGTAACAGTACTTTATTTTTTTTCGTAGAACTTGTTGATCTTCAAACTTTTGAAAGCTACACGAAAGAACAAGAAAATAATAAGAAATAATAAGAAAGATCTATATGAGCTCTCCTAAAATTAAAGATATTAAAGTAATATTTACAGAACCAGATAATATCAGATTAGTAATTGTAAAAGTAATAACTGACCAAGATGGTTTATATGGTTTAGGATGCTCAACTTTTACCCAAAGACCCAATCCTGTAAAGTATTCAATTGAAGATTACTTAAAGCCATTTCTTATAGGAAAATCTGTGAACAATATTGAAGATATTTGGCAATCTTCATACGTTTCTTCATATTGGAGAAATGGGCCTGTATTAAACAATGCCTTATCAGGTATTGATCAAGCATTATGGGATATAAAAGGGAAAATGGCAAATATGCCTTTATATGATCTTTTAGGAGGTAAAACTAGAGAGGCAGCAGCTGTTTACGTCCATGCTTCAGGTGACTCTAATGAAGAAGTAGGAGATAAAATGGAAGCATTTATTGAACAAGGATTTCATCATATTAGAGTGCAAGTATCAACTCCAGGTTATTCAACATACGGGAATAAATCTTCAAATGCAGGCAAAGAAACTCTTGAAAATAAAAATGTAAAATCAGGCCCTATTCCTATTACAGACAGAATTGAAATCCAGGAAAAAGGAAGATTACATGCTCATCCTGGTGGCGTATTTGAACCTAAGCCTTACATGAAGTCTGCTATTAATCTTTTTGAATATATTAGGAATAGATTCGGATATGACATAGAAATTCTACATGATGTTCATGAAAGAATTCCTCCTATTTTAGGAGTATGGTTTGCTAAAGAAGTTGAAAAATACCAATTGTTTTTTCTTGAAGATTTATTTAGTCCTGAAGATAACGAATATTTCAAAATGGTTAGATCACAAACATCGACTCCAATAGCAATGGGAGAATTATACAGTTCTCCACATGAAATTATTCCTATGATAAAAGATAGATTGATTGATTTTATAAGGATTCATATTTCAGACATTGGAGGAATTTCACCTGCAAAAAAAATTGCAGCAATGGGAGAACTATTTGGAGTAAGAACTGCTTGGCACGGACCTGGTGATACTTCCCCAGTTGGCCATGCAGCAAATCTAGCTTTAGATCTAAGTTGTTATAATTTTGGTATTCAAGAATATTCTATATTTGAAGATAATACTAAAGAAGTTTTTCCAGGTTGCCCAGAAGTTAAAGATGGAATGATGTGGGCTAATGATAAACCTGGTTTAGGAATTGATATAGATGAAAATATAGCGAAAAAATTCCCGTTTAAAGAAAGAGCATATGGTGGAGCTTGGGATACAATTCGAAGAGCAGATGGATCAATGGTTAAGCCATAGGATTAAATAAAGTAACCATTCAAGCTTTTAACCTCAATATCTTTATCAAATGCTAAACTTCCATTTACAAATACCTTCTTTATTCCTGTAGATAAAATTTCAGGATCTTCAAATGATGCTAAATCATTTATTTCTTTTTCATCAAAAATAACTAAATCAGCATAAAAATCTTCTTTTATTTGCCCTCTTCTTTTTAATCCAATTGTATCTGCTGGCAATTTAGTCATTCTATTTATAAGTAACTCTAAAGGAATATTAAATCTTCTTCTTAATCTTCCTAAAATTCTTGTAAAACATCCGTAAGCTCTTGGATGAATCATTTGCCCTGAAATTACAGAATCTGAACCTACTAAATAATCAGATCTTTGTAATAAATTCATAATATCTTCTTCAACTTTTCTCCATGTTGAAACGCTTGCTGGAGGTATTACTCTAAAACCACAGTTTAATTTAGTTCTATACATTATATCCATTACATGTTGTATAGGAGAAAGATTATCTTTTTTAGCGCCATCCAAAACACTAAGGCCAGCATATTCTTCCATAGTTTCGTTTCCAATAGAAGTCCACATAGCTCCTTCAATAGCGTGCCTTGAAGAATTTTTCAATAGTTCTTTCTCCCAGTAATTTCTTAGATTTTGGTCTTCAAGTATTTTCATAATGTTATTAATACCACCTAAATGGAATGGAGCAGGGAAAAAAATCTGAGGAACAGTACAACCTACAGGGTAAGAATATGTTTCCATTGTAATATCTATTCCTTCTTTTTTTGCTTTATCTATAGGTTCCAAAAGCGCATCTATTTGGCCTGCAGTATTTTCAGCAGTTCTGTAATGTTCTACTAATAGAGACACTCCTGATTTTCTTGCAACTTCAATTGCTTCAAGTATTCCTCCATTTGCAAAAGCTCTTTGTTTCTCATGGCTTCTTAGATGCACTGAATATACAGAATCTTTTAAAGCAGCAACTTTACATAATTCAATTAGTTCATCTGTAGTAGAAAAAGTTTGAGGATAATAGTCTAGACCTGTAGAAAAACCTGCAGCTCCTTGCTCTAAAGATTCTTCTAATTTGTATTTTGCCTTTTTTAAAACATCCCCTTCTAGTGGCAAATCTTCCATTCCAGTAAGATTTAGCCTTAATGGGCCATGTCCTGCAAAAACGCCAACATTAATTTTACTTTTTTTATGATAAAACTTTTTTGCTGAATCAAAAGAAGTGCCATCAAACTCATCAGTAGGGAATCCTAGTATTCCTGCTAAATAATCAATGTGTTCTTTAGATTTTGACTTATCAAGAGGGACAATTCCAATTCCATCAGGAGAGAGGAGTTCTGTTGTGACTCCTTGTGAGATTCCATTTAAATGTTGAGGGTTCTGTAATATATCAAAATCTGCATGAGAATGAGTGTCTATGAATCCAGGTGAAACTATCAAGCCTTCAGCATCAATGATATTTTTTGCATCAGAGCTATTTAAGTTTCCTAAAGTAGCTATCTTGTCAGAATTAATGCCAATATCTATTTTTTTTATTTTAGAACCAGTGCCATCTATAATATTTCCATTTTTAATAATTAAATCAAACATACTTCTCACCAAACTAAATTTGCGAATAATCATTTATACTATATTAGATAACGAAATAAACAAATAAAAAGAATGCTAAAAGAAAAAAATATTTCTTATAACCCTCTTGAAATAGAAAGTAAGTGGCAATCTATATGGAAAGAAACAGATCTTTATAAAACTTCAGATAGTGTTTCTTCAAAAAAAAATTGGTATGCTCTATCAATGTTTCCATACCCTTCTGGAGACCTTCATATAGGTCATTGGTTTGCCTTTACTCCCGCAGATGCACATGCCAGATTTAAACGATTAGAAGGTTACAATGTATTACATCCTCAAGGGTTTGATGCATTTGGCCTTCCTGCAGAAAATGCTGCTATTAAGAGAAATATAAATCCTAAAAAGTGGACTTTCGATAATATACAAAACATGCAAAAGCAGTTTGATATTATGGGAAATTCATATGACTGGAATAGAAAACTTATCACATGTACTCCTGAATATTATAAATGGAATCAAAAGTTTTTTATTGAAATGTACAGAAAAGGCCTAGCGTATAGAAAAAATGGACCTGTATGGTGGGATCCTATAGATCAAACTACACTTGCTAATGAACAAGTTGTTGATGGAAAATCTGAAAGATCTGGAGCAGATGTAATAAAAAAAATGATGCCTCAATGGTACTTTAAAATAACCGACTATGCGGAAGAACTACTTGATATGAGTTCACTTGAATGGCCTGAAAAAATAAAACAAATGCAAAAAAACTGGATAGGTAAATCTCAAGGAGTAACAATAGGTTTTAATATTGAAAATCATACTGAAGCCATTAGCACTTTTACTACTCGAATAGATACAATCTATGGAGTTACCTTTGTAGTGCTTGCACCAGAGCACCCTATAGTTAATAGATTGTCTTTAAATAAAAATAGAGAGGTAAAAAATTATATTACAAATTCTCAAAAGTTATCGGAAATTGACAGAACTTCAACTACAAGAGAAAAAACAGGTGTGAAAACTAGTATAAATTGTATAAATCCATTAACTAAAGAAAAAATACCTGTCTTTATTGGAGACTACGTTCTCGCTTCATATGGAACCGGTGCAGTTATGGGAGTTCCTGCACATGATGAAAGAGATTATATATTTGCTAAAAAATATAATCTTCCAATAAAAGTAGTAGTTTCTCCTGATGGGTCAAAAGATATAGAGCTAAATCAAGCATATACAGGAAATGGGATTCAGATTAATTCAGAGGAATTTAATGGATTAAATAATATCGATGGAAAACAAAAAATTGCAGACCTAATAGAAAATAAAAAATTAGGTAAAAAAACAATCACTTATCATTTGAGAGATTGGTTGATTTCTAGACAAAGATATTGGGGAACTCCAATACCAATGTTTTATGATAAAAACAATAATATAATTCCAGTAGAAGAAGATGAATTACCTGTTATTCTGCCTGATGCTAAAGAATTTAAGCCTACAGGACAATCTCCGCTAACTTTAGATGAAAAATTTCTTTATTACAATCACCCTAAATTAGGAAAACTCAAACGTGAAACCGATACAATGGATACATTTATGGACTCTTCTTGGTATCATCTAAAATTTGCAAGCCCAGGTATTTTAGAAGTGCCCTTCGAAAAAGAAAAAATTAATAGATGGAGCCCTGTCGATCAATATATGGGAGGAGCTGAGCATGCTGTAATGCACTTATTATATGCTAGATTTTTCAATAAAGTTCTTAGAGATTTAGGTTATTTAAACTTTGATGAACCTTATAAAAGATTATTTAATCAAGGCGTAATGCTAGCAAGACATATGAAAATTTCAAAAAGAAATAACCCTTTAAATCCACAGCCACTTGTAGAAAAATATGGCACAGATTCCGTTAGAGCTTATTTAATGTTCCTTGGTCCTTGGGATAGAGGAGGAGATTGGTCAGATTCAGGAATAAATGGAATTTATAGATGGCTAAATAGAATTTGGGAAATGATGACTGTTAGATATCAAGAAAAGGAAGTTTTAGAAACCGAATCAATAAATTTATCTCAAATTTCTAACAAAACTACAAAAGATATTTTAAATGGTATGAGAAATTTTAGATTCAACACTTCAATTGCTACATTAATGGAATATAGCAACCATCTTTCAAAAATTAAAAAAAATGGAACAGTTTCTAATTCTGATTGGATAGATGCTTGTAAAAGATTACTAATACATCTTTCTCCTATCTGTCCTCATATTAGCGAAGAGATCTGGAATATTATGGGCAATAAAAACTCAATTCATTTACAAATCAACCCCACTTATAATGAAGATTTAATTGAAAAATCTACCTTCACATTAATTATTCAAGTTAATGGTAAATTAAGAGATCAAGTAGAACTTGAAAAAAATACTTCAAAAGAAGAAATTAAAAAGTATTTATATAATTCTAAAAAAATTCAAAATTATATTGCTGGAAAGGATGTAATTAAGGAAATTTATATAGAAAATAAATTAGTTAATTTAGTAGTTAAATAGTTTTATTCCATACTCTTAAGCTTGTCATTTCTCTAGGAGGATTTAGATTTCGGCCTTCTTCAACATAAGAAACTTCTGCAACATAAATTGTCCCTTTACTATCTACAGCAATAGAATGAGGCCACATAAATTGATCATGTTCTTCACCTGGTAATTCTGAACCTATTCTTTCGATTAATTCTCCTTCTCTATTCCAAACTCCTACAGAATGTCCAAGATTTTTTACACCTCTTTGGACAGGAGGAGGTCCTTGTTCAGCAATATAAATATTCCCTAGCTCATCTGTTGTGGATGCTACAGCTTTATGTACATGCCATTCTTTTATAAATTCTCCATCAATAGAAAAGATTTGTACTCTATGATTTTCTCTATCACAAACAATCAGTTCATTATCATTGATCATATTCACATTATGGGGTAAAGAAAATTGACCAGGATTTGTACCTGAAATTCCCCAACTTTTAACAAATTCCCCATCTGAGGTAAAATGATGAATTCTAGAATTACCATATCCGTCACTAATGAATATTTCGCCTGTAGATTTCCTAATTGTTACATCTGTAGGTCTATTAAACGGTTGTCCACTTTCTCTTTCAGAAGCTTCTCCGTTTCCAATTTTCATTTGTAATTCCATTGATTGATTATATTTATATATAGAATTACCACTATCATCAACAAACCAAATATTATCTTCATAGTCTATTCTGACTGAATGTGGTCTTACAAATTTAGAGTGCTTCCATGTTTGGTGTTTCCAATTTGGGTTTAATTGAAGAACTTCAATATCTCCAAAAGGATCTTCATTACCCCATTTATTTATTAAATCTCCAGAAGAATTAAAAACTAATAAAGGAATATTTCCTCTATTAAACAGATATACATTATCTTTACTGTCTACAGCTACACTAGTAGCTTCTCTGATCCAAATTCCATGTGGAATTTTAGCCCAAAATTTTACAGGGCTGTGATTTATATTATTTATCATTATGTTTTTATATTATAAATTATCCTAAACTTATATCAATTGAGGTGATATTTTTAAGTAAATTTTTTATAATTTCATTTTTTTCGTCTAATAATTCTGGATCAACACTTAAAATTCTTTCAGACTCTTTATTAACTCTTTCAATCAAATTGAAGTCTAGAGGATTTGCTACCTTAAATTCTGGCCAACCACTTTGTTTAGTTTGATCTACTTCTCCAGGTCCTCTTATTTTTAGATCTTCTTCAGCAAGAGTAAAACCATTGTTACTTTTTAATAACGCCTCTAATCTTTTTGAAGTTATTTCATTTATTTCATCTGAGGATACAATAATACAAGAAGATTGTTTTTCACCCCTTCCAACTCTACCTCTTAATTGATGGAGCTGAGATATTCCAAATCTATCTGCTGAATTTATAATTATTAATGTTGCGTTAGAAATATCTACCCCTACTTCTATAATAGGAGTGCTTACAAGAATATCTATTTCGCCATTACGCAACATATTCATGGTTTTTTGTTTTTCATCAATTTTCATTCTTCCGTGAAGTAAAGCTATTTTGTATTTAGAAAGTTTAGTTTTTTGTAATCTCTCAAATTCTTGAGTAACCGAAGATACTTCCATTTTGTTAGATTGATCTATGAAAGGACAAACATAAAAAACTTGTGAATTAGAATTTAATTCATTTTCAATAGAATCTAACACTTCATCAAATTGACTATTTTTTAACCATTTAGTCATTACATCTCTTCTTCTATTTGGCATAGTATTTATGGTAGATAAAGATAAATCACCATAAATTGTTAAAGCTAAGGTTCTAGGAATAGGAGTAGCAGACATTGCTAGCATATTAGGAATAGGTTTTCTTTTTAAAAATAAATTTCGTTGGTCGACACCAAATCTTTGTTGTTCGTCTATAACTATTAGTCCAGAAAAATTCTTAGATAAATCTTCTTGAAGTAAAGCATGGGTACCTATTATAATATCTACTTTATTTTCTATAATCATCTTTCTAGTTTTTACTTTTAAATTATTATTTAAAGATCCAGTTAATAGGCATATTTTCATTTTTTTATTTATTTCAAATATTCTGATGTTTTCATTAGTACCAAATTCTATATTTGCTGAAACTAATTCAGAAAGGTTAATAAAATGCTGTTCAGCTAAAACTTCAGTTGGTGCAAGTAAAATACCTTGTTTTCCCTCCATTGCTGTACAAAGAAGAGATATTAAAGCAACAATTGTTTTACCTGAACCTACTTCTCCTTGAAGTAATCTTGCCATAGGAAGATTAGAAGATAAATCTTTTTCTATTTCTACAATAGATTTTTTTTGATCTTCTGTTAATTCAAAAGGTAAATATTTTTTTATTGAATTATAGTTTTCTTTAAAAGATTTAAATTTATAAGAAGTTAGATTTTTTTCTCTTAATTTTTTTCTGTATTTGACAGAGATTTGTGATTGAAATATTTCATGAAAAGCATAGGTTCTCAAAGCTTTTTCTTTTTCATGTTCATTTTTTGAAAAATGTGCATGAAAAATTGATTTTCTTAAAGTAAATAGATCATTTCTTTCTAAAATATCAATTGGAATAAATTCATTTATTTTATTAAGTCCAATTTGAACAGATTTCGAAATAGTTTCTCTTAGTGTAATTTGTGATAATTTATCAGTAGCATTATAGTAAGGTAATAAGTATTCATATTTTTTAGGATTCTTACTGTTTATTATCTGATGAAGAGGATTTGTAAATTGAAGGTTATTTTTCCATCTTTTTACAGTTCCAGATAAAGCTATTTTACTTCCTTTTCTAAAATTCCTAACTAGATAAGGCTGTCTAAACCAAGTTGCTTTTATTTGTCCTGTATTATCAGAAACAACTATTTGAGTTGCCCTTGCTCCAGATTTATTTGGAAGGAGTATGGTATTTTGAATTATACCTATGATAGTAGTGCTATCGTTCTCTGATAGTAGGTTTATAGGTTTTACTTGTGTAAAATTTTCATATCTAAAGGGGATATGTAATAAAAGATCATTTAAATTAAATATTCCTATGTTAGAAAACTTACTTATAAATCTTTTAGAAATATAAGGGAGTTGGTCAATTGGTGTTTCTAATGGTAATTTTTCTAATATTAAACTTCTAGTTATTCGATCTTGTATAATTTTTATCTCATAGTTAATTTTAGAAATAAGATTTTTTACCCAAATATGCCTTTCTCCAATACCTAGGTTTTTATAACTATTCCCTTTCATAGGGTAAATATAATAAATCCAATTAAAATCTGTGTAAAAATTATTAACTAAGTTATCTAAACCTAATTCAACAGATTGATCATTTAACCCAAGTTGATATTCTTGGGAGAGTATTGATTTTAAATTTTTAAAACGATCTAAGTTATTATTATTCAAGAGAAGATCACTCCACAGTAACGAACCCTACTCCAAATGCTCCTGGTCCAAGATGAGTTCCTACAACTGGTCCAAATTCAGATATAACTATATTTTTTTTATCAATAATACCATCTAGTTTTTCAATTAATAAGTTAGCTCTTTCTAAATAATTAGCATGAACAACAAAAAGTGTTTCAATTTTATTTTCTCTTACTATATCAACTATATAATCTATACCTTTATTTAGAGTTCTAACTTTACCTACAGAATCAATTTCACCATTAACGGCTGATAATATAGGTTTTACTTTTAATAAAGATCCAAAAAAATTTTGAGCTTTACCAATTCTTCCACCTTTTGCTAAATATTCTAAAGTAGGTACTAATCCAAAAAATTCTGCTTTTTCAACTAAATTTTGTGATTTTGTAACTAGACTATCAAAGTCATCTTCAGATTCATTTAACATAGCTATTTTATGAACCAAAGATCCTAAACCAAGTGTTCCGTTTTTACTATCTATAATTTGAATTTTTTTATTTGATAATTGGTTGCTAGCTTGTAATGCAGTATTAAAAGTAGCACTTAATTTATCTGAAATATGAATTGAGATTATATAATCATAAGTTTTCAATAAATCATTATATGTTTCTAAAAATCTTCCAACTGAAGGTTGTGAAGTAGTTGGATGAATATCAGAATTAATAAGTTTTTGAAAAAACTCATCAGATTGTAAATCAATACCATCTAAAAAAGTTTCTTCCCCAAAATGTACATTTAATGGAACAACGGAAATATTATATTTTTCTACAACTTTTTTTGGCAAGTCACAAGTACTATCTGTTACAATTGCAATTTTTGACATTTAGACCTCTATTCTGCTAGTAATAAGTAATTATAGTATGATTGGTTGCCATCTACAATGATTAGTTCTTTATCTTCATAAGTATCTAATAATTCTTTTTCTAGTTTTTCATAATTTTCTAAAACTGAATCATGACCTACAAAAACAGTTATCAAATCTTTTCTTTTAAACATTTCTTTAACTATTACCTTTAAAGCTATATCAGGTTTATCGTAATAGTCAAAAATAGTGTCGTTTAAAACAGTAAAAGAATTATTTTTCAAAATAGACTTATTGTCTAAGACAACATCTCGAGTTGCAATTGTAATATAAGCTTCTTCAACAATATTGAAGGATTTTCTCATATTATTTACATTTTCTTTAAAATTATTTTTTGGATCATATGAAAAAACAGCTGCTATTCCTTGCTGTATAGATTTTGTATTAATTATTTCAATATTTTTATCAAATTTTAAATCTGATAACTGTTTTACTGTAGTTACTATATTAGGGTTATTAGGAAGGATTATAATATTTTGAGATTTAATATTTTCTATTTTTTCAAAAATTTCTTTTACACTTGGATTATTTCCACCACCACCTCTAATAATATGCATAGATTCTGCTGAAGATTCTTTAAAGGCATTAATTATTCCTTGACCATCACATATTGAGATTATAGAAGTTTGTATTTTGTCATCATCTTTATCTATTTCAGAAAAATCTCTTGTTTGCTCATCCATATTTTGTACATATAAATTTTTAACCTCACCTATATTTTGGGAATAATTTACTATTTCATCTACATCTAAAACATGAATGTGAACTTTGATTAAATTTTCATCTCCTGATATTACTGCAGATTTACCAAATTTTGATATTTTATCCCTTTCAAGCTCAATATTCATATTTTTACCTATAATGGTGAATACAGTACAGTTTCCCCACTCTAATTCTCCACTATCTTGTAAAAAATCTTTTGAGACTCTATCAGAAAGGCCTTCAATCATTTCTAAATAGACATTATTTAAATTTTCCTCAACATTTAAATTAATTTCTGAAAAATACCAAGCATTCATCATAATTGCTAAACCCAACCCACCTGAATCAACAACCCCTGCATCTCTTAAAATACGTAATTTATTTGGAGTGTTTTTCACTGATAAAATAGAAGCATTTGCAATCACTTTTAAAATATCTTGAATCGAATTACAATTATCTATTGATTTAGTTGCTTGCAATCCTATATCTTCATAAACAGTCAACATAGTTCCATCAACTGGGTTAGGTAAGGATTTTCTAGTAATATCTGCTGCTATTGTAAAGGTATTAGCCAAAGCAGAAATTGATAATGATTTATTTAGTTCATAAGAATTTAATAGCCCTTGAAAAAATTGAGATAAAATAACTCCCGAATTACCTCTAGCCTCCATTAAAGAAGATTGTTTTAATTCAAATAAAAAAGATTTAATATCTTTTTTAGAATCTAAATTCAAATCTAAATTTTTCAATGTTAAAAACATGTTAGTTCCCGTATCTCCGTCAGGAACCGGAAAAACATTTAAATTATTTATTTTCTCTTTATATAGATCTAAGCTAAAAATAAAAATTTTTAATATTTCAGCAATTTTTGATAAAGAAATTTCTTTATTTAAATTCATGGATTAATATTTCAGAATAATGTTTTCAATGATAAACTATAGTTATATATATTTATATATAAAAACATATAATTTATCGAGAGTAGAAAATGTCAGTAGACCCAAGAAGTTATTTAGGATTAGGTCCTTTAAAAAAGCCTTTATTTGGTCACAATAGATCACATGCATTAAATGCCACTCAAAAGATTTCTAAGCCTAATATTCAAAAGAGAAAAATAACTATTGATGATAAAAAGTATGTAGTAAAATTAACTGCCAGAGAGATTAGAACTCTTGATAAAAAAGGGGTTATTTTAAAATAGTATTTCTAAACTTTTTTACAACTCCAAGATAACCTAAATCAGAGTTTAAAATCCCCGTTCCTGAAACAAACATTCTTGCTCCTGATAAAAAAGAATTCTTTATTGTATTCAATTTTATCCCACCATCAACACCAATTAAAATACTATTATTTTTATATTTTAAAGCAAATTCATTTATTTTATCATTTACAGACATAATGTACTCTTGTCCTCCTTTGCCGGGATAAACAGTCATAAATAAAACCCTATCTAAATCAGAAATAAATGGTTCGATAGCTGTAATAGGAGTGTCTGGATTAAGTGCCAAGCCTATCTTCATTTTTTTTTCTTTAAGTAAATCTATAGTGGTTCTAATATTTGATTTAGATTCGACATGAAAAGTAAATATATTTACTTTAGATTTACCATAAGACTCTACCAATGAATATGGATCATCAACCATCATATGGGTTTCAATTGGCAAAGTAGTAAGTGATCGAACACAATTAACTATTGGTAATCCAAAAGATATATTATCTACAAAATGACCATCCATTACATCTAAATGAAATTCATCTATTCCGGAAAAATTTAATGATGTGATCTCTTTCTCTAAATTCTTAAAATCTGAAGATAAAATAGATACGCTGATTACTATTTCTTTATTTTCCATTTTCTTGGATTTTCAAAAAGTTTTTACCTTTTAGTATCTGATCTTTTACAGATTGAGTTGAGGTGCCTCCTATAGAATTTCTTTTTTCTATAGAAGATTTTAAGTTAATTTCTAAAATATCTTTTTGAAAAAGAGGGGATATTTCTTGTAATTCAATTAGAGATAGTTCATGTATATGTTTTTTATTTTGATTGAGGGTATTAGAAATTTTTTTTATTATTTCATAAGCTTCTCTAAAAGGTACTTTTTTAAAAGCTAAATAATCAGCATAATCTGTAGCTAAAATATCTGAGTTTTTTGCATTATCTAGCATTTTAACTTTATTAAAAGTTAATTTTGAAAACATATTACTTAAAACTTCTAAAGTTTTAATAACAGTTGCCACAGAAGTCATCACACCTTTTCTGTCTTCTTGTAAATCTCTATTATAAGTAAAAGTCAAACCTTTTAAAGTTGTAATTAATGAAATCAATTCTCCAACGACTCCGCCTGTTTTACCTCTAATAAGTTCCAAATAATCAGGGTTTTTTTTCTGAGGCATAATACTGGATCCAGTTGTAAATTCATCTGAAATATTAACATATCCAAATTCTTCTGAATTCCAAATAATCAATTCTTCACATATTCTTGAAATATTAGTCATAAGAGATGTACATGAAAAAAGTAAATCTAAAATATGATCTCTTGAAGAAACTGCATCTATAGAGTTATTAGATAAAGACTTAAATCCTAATTCATTTGCTATAAAATCTCTATCTATCGGTATAGAAACTCCTGCAAATGCTCCTGATCCTAAAGGCATGATATCGGTATTTTCAAGTGTGTTTTCAAATCGCTTAAGATCTCTAGAAATTATTGAGAAATAAGACATTAAGTTTTGAGATAATAATATCGGCTGCCCTTTTTGAAGATGAGTATATCCTGGCATTATAATATCTAGATTTTTTTCTGATAAATCTATCAAAACTCTTAATAAAATAAGGATTTGTTTTTTTATTTCTAAAATTTTTCTTTTCAAAAAAAGCCTCGTATCTGTAGATACTTGATCATTTCTTGATCGTCCAAAATGAAGTTTTCCTCCTATTTCTCCTATTTTTCTATATAAAGCATTTTCTATATTTAAATGAATATCTTCCAATGTTGAATCCCATATAAATTCATTATTCTCTATTTCTGTTTTTATATCTTTAAGAGCTGAATTAATTAAAATCATTTCATCTTCAGTAATGATTTTAATTTTGGCTAGCATTTTAGAATATGCAATGGAGACTTCAATGTCTTCTCTAAACATCTGAATATCAACATCAAAAGAATCAGTAAAATCTCCGAATATTTTACCTCCTTGTACAGAGGATGTTTTTTTATTTTCCTTATTATTCAAATTTATAGATCATTAAATTTTTGTTTTTTAGCTTGTATTCTTGATGGCAAAGAGTAGATATCTATAAAACCTTCAGCTGATTGATGATTGAAACTATCAGTGGTTGAATATGTAGACAAGTCATAATCGTATAGGGAATATTTAGATTTTCTACCGATTACAGTTACTTTACCTTTGTATAATTTTAACTTTACATCTCCTGAAGAAAATTCTTGAACACTATTCATAAATGATTCAATGTTTTCTCTTAATAAAGTAAACCATCTTCCGTCGTATACTAAATCAGAGTAAATTTTTGACAAATTAGATTTTATTCTTTGTTGTTCTCTTGAAAGAGTTGCTGTTTCTAAAGCAGAAATAGCAGTATATAAAATTATTGCTGCTGGAGTTTCATATACTTCTCTACTTTTGATACCTACTAATCTATTTTCTAAATGATCTACTCTTCCAATACCATGTTTACCAGCGATTGTATTTAAGAAGTCAATCAAATCAATTCCATTCATTTTTTTATTATTCAAAGATACAGGAATTCCTTTTTCAAAACCTACTTCAATAATTTCAGATAAATCTGGAGCATTTTCTACACTAGAAGTCCATGAAAAGGCATCTTCAGGAGGTTCAATCCACGTATCTTCTAAATCTTCTCCTTCAATTGCCTGTCCCCAAAGATTTCTATCAATAGAATATACTCTTTTGTTTTCACCTACTTCTCTTAATTTCAACCCTGCTTTATTAGCATATTCCTTTTCTTCATCTCTAGTCATACCCCACTCTCTAGCAGGGGCTATGATTTTTAAAGATTCTCCATCTCCAGAAAGAGTCATAATAGAAGCGTCAAATCTTACTTGATCATTTCCTTTACCAGTACAACCATGAGATACAAATTCTGCTCCAAATTTTCTAGCAGTTTCTACTATTTTTTTTGACATCAAAGGTCTTGCTAAGGCAGTAGAAAGGGCGTAAACATCTTCATACATAGCACCAGCTTTTAAAGCAGGAAATATGTATTCATTTACAAATTCATTTTTCACATCAAGAACAACAGAATCAATAGCACCTGCTTCTTTTGCTCTTTCTTCAATTCCTTCTATTTCTGGTCCTGCTCCTAAATCGACTGTTAAAGTTATAACATCAAGATCATATTTTTCTTTAATCCAAACAACAGATATAGTTGAATCCATTCCTCCACTATAAGCTAATATACATTTACCCTTAGACATAATTAAATATCCTTTAATATAGATTCTATAATGTTTATCGCTGTATCAATTTCTTTTTTAGAAACATTTAAAGGTGGCATAAATCTAATCATATTTGGTCTTACAGCATTTATTAATAATCCTTTTTCTAAAGATTTAGAAACTATATCGCTTGATATATCTTGGTTCATTTCTAAGCCTATCAATAAACCCATTCCTCTTATTTCAGTTATGGTTTTATATTTAGACATTAATTTACTTAATGATTCTGACATATATTTACCTGTTTCTAAAGCTAAATCTGGAATATTATTTTTTACCATAAATGTTGCTGCTGCTGCTCCTGCTGCAGTAGTTAAAGCATTTCCACCAAAAGTAGAACCATGGTCACCAGGTTCTAATACTGAACAAAATTCTTTTGAACAAAAAGCCCCTAATGGAGCTCCTGATCCTAATGCTTTCGCTAATGTCATAACATCAGGCTCAACACCCTGAAAACGTTGGTACCCAAAAAGTGTTCCTAATCTACCCATTCCAGTTTGAACTTCATCAAGCATAAATAAAATATTTTTAGATTTACAAAATTCTTGAACAGATCTTAAATAATCAGCATCTGGAACATTAACTCCCCCTTCACCTTGAACGGGCTCGATTAAAACAGCACAAGTATTTTCGTTATAAGCTTCTTCAATTTGTTTCAAATTATTATATTCTACATTTACAAATCCTGGCATAAGTGGTCTCCATTTATCTTGGTAATGTGGTTGACCTGTTGCTGCCATCATTGCTTGAGTTCGGCCATGAAAAGAATTAAGTGTTGTAATTATTTCATATGCTCCATTGAGTTTCTTTTTTCCCCATTTTCTAGCTAATTTTGAAGCCCCTTCATTTGCTTCAGCTCCAGAATTGCAAAAAAACACTCGATCTACATCAGAGTTATCTACAATAGTTTTTGCTAAAGAGAGTTGCGGAATTGTGTAAAACAAATTACTCATTTGTAGTATTTTTCCAGCTTGGTCTTTTATTGCTTCAGTAACAAAATCGTGTGAATGACCAAGATTAAGTACTGCCCATCCAGCAGTAAAATCTAAATAGTCTTTGCCTTCAGTATCTGTAACAACGGTTCCTTTACCATTTATAAGTACAGGAGGCATACGATTAACAACTTGCATATAATATTTTTTTTCTAGATCTTTATATTCTTGGGTTGACTTCATTTCTTTCTCCAATATCTTTTATCTTTAAACTATCCTAGTACCAATATTCCCTTTAGTGAATGCTTTTAAGAGAGATCCAACGTTTCTTCCATCAATTATTCGTCCAGTCTTTACAGATTCTAATGCATTAATGCATGCTTTTATTTTAGGAATCATTCCACCGTGAACAATTCCAGAGTTTATCAGTTCAAGTGCTTGATTTTTTGTCATTTGTGGAATTACCCTTCTATTAGAATCAAATACTCCAGGAACATCTGTCTGAAAAATAATATTATCAGCTTCCAAAGATTTTGCTATAAAACCAGCAGCAGTATCAGCATTAGTATTATAAATTTGATTTTTCATGTCAGTAGCTAAAGCTAAAGGAGATATTATTGGAAGAAATCCATTATCCATAAGATTATTCAATAAACTTACATTACAATTTGTAATTTCTCCTACAAATCCTAATTTTTCATTTTTCTTTTTAGCTTCTAAAATTCCTGATGAACCAGAAATTCCTACTGCATTGATTCCTAAATTTTGGAACTCAGTTACAATTTCAGAATTTATTTTTCCTGAAAGTACAGCTATTGCAATTTCTAAAGTTTTTTCGTCAGTAATTCTTAATCCATCAACAAACTGTGGTTCTATTCCTTGTTTATTTATCCAATTTGAAATTTCTTTCCCTCCGCCATGAATAATTACAATTTTCCAACCTTTTTTAAATAGATTCAAAATATCTTTATAGGTACTATCTCCAGTACCTAAAGTAGATCCACCTATTTTTATAACTGAAATATTTTTTAACATTTTTTTATTAAACTAAGTTGTATATGCAGAATTAAAAACTACATACTCTTCAGTCAATTCACTTCCCCAAGCAGTTCCTGATGCTTCGCCAATATTTAAGTTTACGGTAAGTCTTATAAGGTCTTGATTCATTGCAATAACAACGCTTTGATGATTATATGAAATTGCAATTCCTGCTGCAACAATTTGGATATCATTTACAAAAATTTCTATTTTTGATTCTTCAAGTTCAATTTCTGAAGATCCCACAGCCATCATGATTCTCCCCCAATTTGGATCCCTTCCATAAACTGCTGTTTTTACTAGGTTTGAAGAAATTATAGACCTTGAAGCTTTATTTGCATCTTTTTGGTTTTTAGCTCCATTGACAGTTGCTTCTATCAATCTAGTATTTCCTTCACCATCTCTTGCTATTTCTTTAGCTAAGAAAATACATACTTCTTCTAAAGCATCTGCAAAAAATTTAGCCTCTTCCAAAGAAGTTATTTTTTTATTTTTTGCTGCACCGTTAGCTAAAATAAGTACAGTGTCATTTGTCGATTGGTCTCCATCTACGCTAATTTGATTAAAAGATTTATTTACAGAATATGTAAGAATATTTTGTAGAATAGATTTATCTATATCTACATCAGTTGTAATAAAAGAGAGCATTGTAGCCATGTTAGGATGAATCATTCCTGATCCTTTTGCGACTCCTCCAATTGAAACTATAGATCCTCCTATTTCAAGTGAAACCGCCATTTCTTTTGTTCTTTTATCTGTAGTCAAAATTGATCTTGCAAATCCATTACCATCATTTTTTGAAATTTCAATTTGAGGAATATACTTTCTCATCAACGCCATAGGCAATTCAACTCCAATGATTCCAGTAGAAGCTACTGCTACTGATTCAATATCTATGTTTAAAGTCTTTGATGTTATTAAAGCCATTTCTTTAGCGTCAATAAATCCTTGTTCACCAACAGAAGTATTGGCACAACCTGAATTAGCAACAACAGCTCTTAAATTTCCTTTATCAATAATAGATTTACACCAATTTACAGAAGGAGAAACTATTGAGTTTCTTGTAAAAGTACCAGCACTAACACAATCATGTTCTGAAAATATTATTCCAATATCTCTTTTATCTTGTCCTGGCGATTTTATGCCTGAATAAATTGAACCTGATAAAAATCCTTTCGGAGAACAAACATTGCCATTTGTTATCTGATTAAAATCCGGACCCATCTCGCACTCCTCGAACTTAAAAATTTATAATTATTTAATTAATATATCATCTAAAAAATATATAAGAATAACATGAATATAAATTCTATTTTATAACAATAAGGGTAATATAGTGTTAGTTAGATCTCTAACCAAATAATAAATTAAAAAATATTTTTCATATTTAAATTTATATATAGATTTATTTAAAATGGTAAAATTAAATAGAGCCGACTACTAGAAATTTAATTTCTAGTACAGGATATTTGAGCCTCATAAAAAATATTTTCTCTAATCCACTTTTAGATTATATTTTGAGGCTCATTTTTTTATACTCATTAAAAAAACAATATAATGAATAAAAAGAATAAAAATAATATATTAATATTTTAAATATAAAGACACATGACAAATAATCTGAAAGAAAATATAGACCTATTAATTGCAGGGCAAGGTGCAGCTGGATTTTCAGCTGGATTGTATGCTGCAAGATACCAAATGAATACAGTTATTGTAGGCCAAGAATTTGGAGGTGAAACAGCTATAGGAGGATTAATAGAAAATTACCCAGGTAACATAGAAATAGATGGGTTTGATCTTATGATGGAATTTAAAAAGCAAGTGACAAATTTAAATGTCCCTATTATAGAAAATAATTTAATTTCAGTCATAAAGAAAAACAATGGATTTAATTGTGTCCTTTATGACGGTAAGGAATTTTTTACTAAGACTTTAATATTAGCAATAGGAAGAGAAAGAAGAAAATTAGAACTTATGCATGAGAATGAATGGACAGGAAATGGAGTATCTTATTGCTCTACATGTGATGCTCCATTATATAAAAATAAAGATTTAGCAGTAGTAGTTGGAGGTGGTAGTGCTGCTGTCGAAGGCGCAATCCTAATAGCAAAATATGCTAAAAAAGTTTTTCTAGTTTATAGAGGAGAAAAACTATGGAGACCTGAACCAATACTGATTGAAACACTAAAAAACACTAAAAATATAGATGTGATACTAAACAATAATGTTACAAAGCTTATTGGTACTGATTTAGGAGGTCTTGAAAAAATCCAGTTAAAAAACGAGTTTAGAAATCAAACTGAATTTACTATAGATGGATTAATGATTGAAGCTGGAGCAGATCCAAGAATTGAGATTCCAAAATCTCTTGGTATTAATTTAGATAAAATAACTAATGAAGTCATTGTAGATAAAGATCAAAAGACTAATATTCAGGGGCTTTATGCTGCAGGTGATATAACTAATGGTTCTAACTTAAAGCAAACAGTAACAGCCGCATCTCAAGGTGCAATATCAGCACTAAGTGCGTATAACTACTGCTTAGAAAACAAATAATTTAAGGTTTAATGATTTTATAATCAAAAAGTAACTTTCCCCATTCAGATTTAAATGCTTTCCTAACTCTTTTTTTACCTATAAATCTTAGCCAAAATGAGTTGTGATAAAGATTTGAAGCAAAATATGCTAAATTTACCAAAGGAGTCCGTAATAAGATTTTTTCTAAGGGTTTTAATGGGCCCCAATATATATATTTTTGAACTCTACTAGCAAATGTATTTTTATTATTTGAAAAGTGCCAGTTGGTATTTTCAATCTGTTCACCTACTATACTTATTTCTCTGGGATTAGCAATTCCCAAACCTTTTTCATGAGCTATTCTTAATTTTGGAATACTTAGAGGATCAAAACCCATTAATTTTGCTGAAATAGCATCTATAGCTACCTGATCATAAGATGCCATAAGTATATTTTTTATTTTAAAGTCCATTGCTCTTGGCCCAGGTCCATCGCCTGTAAAAGTACCATCCATGACTGCAAAAATATTTTCATGAATTTCATATTGTATCGTTAGAAGATCCACAAGTGTGTTATGTATGTCAGCATGAGCCCAATGTCTATTTTGATGTAAAAGCCCTCCAAATGCATTCTTCATAGCACCTGTAATGGTAGTAAAAACATGTGTCTTCACAGTAGGTAAATGAATAATATTGCTACCTATAAGTTTTTTAGGAATCATAATTCCTTCAGGGTAAATTTTATCTAAGACTAACATCTTACTTTTGGGTGAATATTGGATCCATTCTTGGTCAGAATCATCTAAAACTGTACTAGGAATTGATAAATTATCTTCTATTCTTAGAAATCCATTATTAATTTTGCCTTCTCTAGCATCAACAACAACTGTCCCGTTATGAGCTATTTCTAAATTAGAAAAGTTTAAACTTCTTAATCCTCTTATTACTCCATCTAATTGCCAAGGAGCAGTTGAGCAAGCTGGAAAATAATGTTGCCAAGATATATTAGCTTTTATAAAAGTTTTATTTTTCAAATTAAATTCTTTATTTATTTTAGATTTAAGTAATAAGTTGGCATAATCTCCTATTACATACTCCGGTGAAGTTTTTGAAATAAATACTTTTCCAAATTTGCTTATATCAATTTTATTTTTAGTCATTATTATTAAATTATAGATAAAAAAATAATAATTAATAAGATGATAATTGATTCTCTAACACATATACTTCCAAAAGAAATTGCTAATGAAATAGATAAATATAAAAATATTGACGAAACTTTCAATGAATTCTTTAAACAAAAAACTAAAATCATTCAAGTTGAAGAATTAGTAGAAGAAATAAATAAAAATAAAATTGATAAAGCTGTTGTTGCTGGTTTTGGGTGGCAAAATGACGAATTAGCATCAATGGTTAATCAATATATTATTGAATCAAAAAATAATTATCCTGAAAAAATAATACCTTTCTGTTCAATAAATATAAAATCAAAAAAATCAGAAGAAGAATTATTAAAATGTATTGATAAAGGCATAAAAGGAATAGGAGAATTACATTTTAACTATGAAGAATATTATCAAAAAAATAAAATTTTTAAAAATATACTTAAAATAGCTCATGAAAATAATTTACCTATCATTGTTCATGGATCGGAACCAGTGGGGCATAATTATAATGGCAAGGGCATTAATCATCCTCAAAAATTATATAAATTAGCAAAAAATAACCCAGATAATATATTTATATTTTCACATTTTGGAGGAGGTCTAATATTTTATGAACAGATGCCAGAAGTAAAAAAGGTATTACGTAATGTCTATTACGACTGCTCAGCACAACCTTTTTTATATAATAACAGTATTTTTAAAATTGCTTTAAGTAGTTCAACTTTAAAAAAAGTTCTCTTTGCTAGTGATTTTCCACTAATTGATATTAAAAAGTGTTTAAAGGAAATTTCACATTTAGAAATCGAAGAAAAAATGCATATTCTGTCTTATAACCCAATATCTGTATTTAATTTATAGTATTTCTGTACCATTCAAATGTAAAATTATTAGATATATGAAATCTATAGAAAATAAAAAATACTACCCTGAAATTGAATCTTCAGTGTCTCTTCCAGAGATTGAAGAAGGAATTTTAAAAAAATGGGAAAAAGAAAAAACTTTTTCAGAATCTTTAAGTAAACGAGAAGGATCGAATGAATTTGTTTTTTATGATGGCCCTCCTTTTGCTAATGGGTTGCCTCACTATGGACACTTACTAACAGGATTTGTAAAAGACATAATTCCAAGATTTCAAACTATGAAAGGTAATAAAGTAGAGAGAAGGTTTGGTTGGGACTGCCATGGTCTACCTGCTGAAATGGAATCTGAAAAAGAATTAGGTATATCAGGAAGAAGACAAATTCAAAGTTTTGGTGTTGAAAATTTCAATAATCATTGTAGAGAATCTGTGATGAAATATACCAAAGAATGGGAAAAAAGTGTTGGAAGACAGGCAAGATGGGTTGACTTCCAAAATGACTATAAAACAATGGATTTAGATTATATGGAATCTGTTATTTGGGCATTCAAACAACTCTGGAATAAAGGTTTAGTTTATGAAAAAGATCGAGTTATGCCATATTCATGGAAAGCAGAAACACCATTATCTAATTTTGAAACAAGACTTGATGATTCTTATAGAGAAAGAAAAGATCCAGCAGTTACTGTAAAGTTTGAAATTCTAGAATCAGATTTAAATTTTCAAAATAAAAACAAAACTTTTTTACTTGCATGGACAACAACTCCATGGACATTACCATCAAATCTAGCATGCGCAGTAGGAAAAGACATAGATTATGAAGTAATTAGTTTAAAAAACGAGAATTTTATTATTGCTAAAAATGTTTTAGAAAATTTCAATGAAGAATTAAATGGTTATGAAAAAATATCTAGAATCAAAGGAGAAGATTTAGTTGGTATTCATTACAAACCAATGTTTTCTTACTTTAAAGATAATAAAAACTCATTCCAAGTTTTAGAAGCTGATTTTGTTAATACAGATGAAGGTACTGGAATCGTTCATATGTCTCCAGGATTTGGAGAAGATGATCAAATAGTTTGTGAAAAAAATAATATTAAACTTGTTTGCCCGGTTGATGATCAGGGTAAATTTACAAAAGAAATTCCTGAATTTGAAGGAATGGTTGTTTTTGATGCCAACGAAAAAATAATTTCCATTCTTAAAGAAAAAAATATAATTATCAAAAAAGAATCTTACCTACATAACTATCCTCATAGCTGGAGAACTGATGAGCCATTAATTTATAAATCTGTTAATTCTTGGTATGTTAATGTTTCATCTTTCAAAGAAAGAATGGTTGAATTAAATCAACAAATAAATTGGGTTCCAAGTCATATTAAAAATGGAACATTTGGAAAATGGTTGGAAGGTGCAAGAGATTGGTCAATAAGTAGAAATAGATTTTGGGGATCACCAATTCCAGTTTGGAAATCCGATGACCCTAAATATCCTAGAGTAGATGTGTATGGTAGTTTAGATGAATTAGAAAAAGATTTTGGAATAAGACCAAAAGATTTACACAGACCTCATATTGATAAATTAACAAGACAAAACCCAGATGATCCAACAGGTAAAAGTACTATGAGGAGGGTTTCAGAAGTTTTTGATTGCTGGTTTGAATCAGGCTCTATGCCTTTTGCGCAAGTCCATTATCCATTTGAAAATAAATCTTGGTTTGAATCTCATTTTCCCGCAGATTTCATTGTAGAGTATATAGGGCAAACTAGAGGATGGTTTTATACAATGATGGTATTAAGTACAGCAATATTTGACAAACCACCTTTTAAAAATTCTATTAGCCATGGTATTGTTTTGGATACTAATGGAGTTAAGCTCTCAAAAAAATTAAGAAATTATCCAGAACCTGAAAAGGTTTGGAGTAAATATGGAGCTGATTCTCTAAGATGGTTTTTTTGTGCTTCTCCTATATTAAAGGGGCAAAATTTACAAATTGATATGGAAGGTAAAGGTATAGCTGATGCACAAAGATTAATTATTACTCCTCTTTGGAATTCATTTTATTTTTTCTGTCTTTATGCTAATGCAGAAAATATATCAGCAAAAGAAAATTATTCTTCTAAAAACCCATTAGATAAATATGCCTTATTGAAAACTAAAGAGCTTATTGAAAATATCAATAAGCATTTATCTAACTATGACATCACAAGTGCTTGCCAATCAGTACCTAATTTTATAGATGCTATCAATAATTGGTACATTAGAAGAAGTAGACCTAGGTTTTGGAAGCATGCTGATAATAATGATTCTAAAGATGCCTACGATACTTTATATACAGTTTTAATAAACGTAACTAAAGCTTTATCTCCGCTATTACCTCTAATATCGGAAGAAATTTATACTAAACTTACTAATGATAAAAGTGTTCATTTGAATGATTGGCCAGACACAAAAAAATTTCCTTCAGATAAAAAGTTTTTGAAAAAAATGGATATAGTTAGAGAAATTTCTTCAGCTGGTCTGGCAATAAGAAAATCAAATAATATTAGAGTAAGACAGCCTTTAAAGGAAATTACCATAGCTGGAGATAATATTGATTGGATTAAAGATTTTGAAAATTATATTACTGAAGAAGTTAATACAAAAAAAATTATAGTTGACGAGAATTCTGATTCACTTTATAGAAATAAAATCAAAATAAACCTAAAAAAATTAGGGCCAAAATTAGGAAAAAATACAAGTAAGTTCATGGAAGCTGCTAATAATTTTCAGTGGGAAATAAATAAAGATAAAACTTTGAATATTCTTAATGAAACTCTACAAGAAGATGAGTATTTTTTAGAGAAAGAATCTTTACCTGGTACAGAAACTAGAGAAATTACTGAAGAAAATATTGTCGTATCTTTAAATATTGATATTGATAAAGATTTAGAAATAGAAGGTGTTGCAAGAGATATTTTGAGAGCTATCCAAAGTAAAAGAAAAGAACTTGACTTAGAAATATCAGATAAGATTATTGTAAATATTTTTGGTGAGAAAATTATCAAAGAAGCTTTAACTAAATTTAAAGATTATATTTCTTCTAATTCTCTAGCTGAAAGTATTAGTTTTAGTAAAAAAATCAATAGTCAAGAAATTAAGATATCTGACGCTTATAAATTAGATTTAAGCATAGATAAAATCTAATTTAATCTATCTAAACTTGATTGCAGAGTTTTATTTTGGTGGTTTTGTTTTCTAATATTAATATACGTGGTATTTCTTAAAGAAACTTGAGCTCCTACTAAAAGAATTATTGATGATATGTATATAAAAGCCATAAAAACAATTATTGCACTAACTCCTCCATAAATAGATCCAGAAAGACCGCTAAAATTCCTTAAATATAATATAAAAAGCATCTTAGTTATTTCTTCAGCTAGTGTAGCAATTAAAGCTGCAGGGAAAACAGAAATGAAACTGAGTTCAATATTTGGTAACCACCAAAAACAAATTAGAAAAACTAAAAAAGTTAATAATGGAGGAACTAACAATGCCATTCTATTCCAAATATTTGGATCAATTAAAGGAGAGTCAGGAAATGTAATTCCAATAAGTTCACTCAAAAAACTTAATCCCGTAGTTAGAACTACAGAACCTATAAGTAAAGAAGAGGCTAAAAAAAGCATGGAAAAATCAATTTTTCTTTCCTGAAAAAAAGTCCTTTTTTTATCAATTTCCCAAATAAAATTAATACTTTTCCTAATAGTTCCAAAAACGGCGCTAGAAGCAAAAAGTAACCCTATAGCCGCAACAGTACTCGTTGCTAATCTATTAGAAGTTAAACTATCAAAGAAAGTCTTAAGAAATTCATCATCTTGTTCGTCAAAAATAGGAATTAAATTCATCAACGAGTCGATTATAATTTCTTCAAAATTTCTAACACCTATAAATATTGAAAAAATCATTATTAAAGCTAGCAACAAAGGAAATAAAGAAAAAAATGCATAAAAGGAAATCGAAGCACACATAAAAGGTACATTTTTTTCTAAAAATTCATTAACAATATCTCCAACAAATCTTAAAAACCAAAGAAAAAAACGTATCAAATACACGTCAGATCCTCTTTTCTCTGAAGGCTTTTAGATAAGAAACACAAAATTCATCTTTTCCTTCAAGCATTGATTTAGTAATATCATATGCTTCAGTTGTTTTATCAATATTTAATATTCTATCTATTTTTGATTCTACAGGATTTATAATTCCAGAATTAGCGCCTTTCTCTATAGCTAGGCTAATGAATACATCATTTATCAATCTCCTTTTAGGTAATCCAAACGATACATTACTCATTCCTCCTGTGATATTTACTTCAGGCCATATTTCTTTAATCATACTTATTGCATTCAAAGCATCATTTCCGTAATTAGAAGATACTGAAATAGGAAATATTAATGGATCAATAAAAATATCTTTTTCAATAATTCCTTTTTGTTTTGAATTATTCATAATATTTCTAAGGTTTTCGATTCTTTCTTCAGCACTATCAGGCATACTGCTTTCACTAGCAGCACTCACAACAACTTGTGCATTATATTGAATTATAGTTTCGATTAAATCAATTCTTTCTAATGACAATGAATTTACCAAAGGGCGCATATGATTATCATATTCTTTAAGTCCTGTTTTAATTATTTCTGGGTTAGAAGAATCAACAGATACTGGAATAGGTGCAAATTCTTTTATAATGTTCACAAGCCATTTCATTGCCAAAATTTGCTCTTCGATTTTATAACTATATTCATCTATATTTATATCTAAAAAAGAAGCTTGATTATTAACTTGTCTTTGAATTTCCCATTTTATATAGTCAATACCTTGATCTTTATTTCCATTCATACCTTGCCAAATTGCAATCATGAAATGTTTAATCTGCCCTTGTTTATAAGGTTGAGTATCTTTAAAATGGTCCGGTATATCCATATAAGAAAATTTATCACCAATTTTTTTATATGATATTACTTCTTTACTATCTATAGTTGCAGATCTTATTCCTCCTAGTTTAACAGATCTAGTAGTATGAATATTTTCTCCAATAATTATAAATTTTGACATATTTTCCTTTTAATCATTATCAATCCATCTTGAAAGCTCTTTAATACCTCCGAAAGGGAAAAAATGAATATTATCGTAATTATGTAAATTATTTATAATTTCAGAAGGGTTATGTTTGATTAATTTAGATAATCCAATTTTTTTATTTTTTATGATTATAGAAGTGGCATTAACTCCACATACTTTTGCATAATTTATTAAAGTTGTTAACTTTGCAGGTCCTGCAATACCAATGCTGACAGTAATTTTATTATCATATTTATTTTTAATCATCTCTTTTATATTTAAAATCCATTTATTAGTCAATTCTAAATCCGTGGTCCATTGCGTTACAATCGAAGAATTAAAATTATGTTCTTCCAACCACTGACATTTTAATTGAAGATTTTTATCCGATTCAGGATCCATTGGGTTTCCTTCAGGATGCCCAGCTATATTTATTTGTTCAAATTGATATTTTTCAAACAATCCAGTTTCAAGCATTTCTATTGTATTTTTAAAAATGTTATTAGGATTTTCTGTGATTTCAAAATGATTTTTACCACTTCCAGCAAGAGCTAAAACTTTTTTCACTCCAATAGATGACAATTGTGAAAGATAAGCATCAAGATCTTTCTTGAATAGGATACTTCTTGCAGGGCAATGGGGTATAACATCAAATCCATCTTTTATTAGACTTTTAGATGCCTCAACAATATTTTCAAACTTATCGCCAGGAATATACGCAACATAAACCTCAGAACAAACATTTTTTGGTAAATATTTCAACTGTTCAATTTGTTTAGGAATTATTTCTATTGAAAATTTTTGCATATAAAATCTTTGGAAAGAATTAAATAATAATTGTAAGTATAATCTAAATATAAAATAAATAAATTAAAAACAAGTAAAATTTAAATTAACTTTATGAATAACTCTAAAATAACAAAAGATGGAGATAAAATTTATAGAGTCCAAAGAGCATCTGAACTTAAAACAGAGGTTATTAAGTTAGAAAAAAAAACTAGATCAAGAAGAGGAATTAACTCTCCTCTTATTCTTTTTTATGGTCTTATTTTTATGATTATACTAGGAGCATTTGGATTGTTTTTACCCTTTTCTAGTAACTCTAATCAAAGTGTTAGCTTAGTAGATAGTTTTTTTATATCAACATCAGCAGTAACTGTAACAGGACTTACTCCTGTAAATTCTGAAGTAGTTTGGAATGTGTATGGATTAACTATAATTTCTATTTTATCTTTTATAGGAGGGTTAGGATTTATGGTAGGAGCAGGATTTCTTATTTATGTGTTTTTTGGTAAAAAGATAAACTTAGAACAAAAAATGCTCATAAACGAAAGTCTTTCCGATAGTAGTCCTTCAAAATATGTTTCAGGAAGTTCCATCAAGTTAGTATTAAATATTTTTTATCTAACTATTTTTATACAAATTATTGGAGTTTTTCTAATATATTTTTTGGGGGATGCTAAGAATATAGATAATAATCATAATTCATTTTTCAATTCAATTTTTCATAGTATTTCATCTTTCAATGGAGCTGGATTTGATATTATGAGAGATCATAATGGAGGAAGTATTGGTTCTGAAAATGCAAATACAAATTTATTATATATAACATCTATTTTAGTTTTTATAGGAAGTATTGGATACCCTGTTATACTTGAATTTATTCATAATTTTAAATTATTTTTTCAATCTAAGTTTAAAAAAATCTTTTTTTCTTTAAACTTCAAGGTTGTATTTTTTAGCACATTATTTATGATAGTTTTTGGAACATGTCAGTTTTTATTAGCAGAATGGTCTAATACAAACACACTAGGCAAAGAAACTTTTGATAACAAAATAGTATTTTCTTTATTTCATAGTTTTAATAGAACTTCTGGTTTTTCATTGTTCGACTATAACTTAATTCATAATAGTACAAGTGTAACTACTATGATATTAATGTTTGTAGGAGGTGGTTCTCTTTCAGTTGCAGGAGGTATAAAAGTTGGAACTTTAACAGTAATTTTTGCAGCTCTAATATCTAATATTTTAGGAAAAGATGAAATAACAATATTTAAAAGATCAATATCCAGAGAAGTTACTAGAAGAGCTCTAATAATTTTTATTTTTTCAATAATGATTATTACTTTTTCTTTTATGATTATTTCATCATTTGAACCTGATACTATATTTAGAGAATTGCTTTTTGAATGTGTAAGTGCTTTTGCAAATGTAGGATTAACAACAGGTATTACTAGTAAATTAAATGGTTTTTCAAAAATCTTTATTATTTTTCTAATGATTATTGGTAGATTTGGTCCATTATTACTAGCACTAATGTTCATTGGTAAAAATTTTAGAGTAAGCTCAAAACCTGCATATGAAAATATTAGATTAGGATAAAAATGAAATCAAAACCACAAATAGTTGTTGTAGGACTAGGAAGATTTGGGACTAGCTTTGCAAGTAAAATGTATCAATTAGGATACGATGTTATGGCTATAGATAAAGACGAAGAAAAAGTACAATCAATGATAGGACAAGTAACCTATCCCGTTACAGCTGATGCTTCTTCCGAAAATGCCCTTAGAGAATTAGGAGTACAAGATTTCGACGTTGGTGTTGTAGCCATGGCTACAAATGTAGAAATTTCTGTTATGGTAACAGTTCTCTTTAAAACTTTTAATATTGATACCGTTATAGCTAGAGCGTCTTCAACTTTGCATGAAAGTACTTTAAAAAGATTAGGTTGTGATAAAGTTATTTTTGCAGAAGAAGAGATGGGAGAAAGGCTAGCTAATACTATATTTACCCCAAATGTTAAAGATTATTTAGAACTTTCATTGAACGTAGGAATAAGCAAATTAAAAATTCCTGATAGATTAGTCGGAATGTCTATTTCTGAAGCGGGTTTTTTAAATAAACCTGGGCTTCAAAAATTAACAGTTGTATCTATTCTTAGAGGAGATTCTTTAGTATTATACCCTTCTAATAATGAAGTTTTAAGTGAAAATGATGAGCTTACTATTATTGGTAATAATAATAATATAGAGAAGCTTTTATAAAATAATGAACCCAAAAAGCATATTAATACTTTTAGAAAAAAATAATAATGATTTATTGCTAAATCTTGCTGTTTCAATAATAAAAACTAATAATGCTAGTGCTTATTTTTTATTTGTTATTGAAATTCCTCACAAATATCCAATTGAATTTGAAAAAGGTGATCAAATAAGTATTGGAGAAAACACATTAAAATATGCTCATCAATATTTGAGTAATAATAAAATAAATTATGATATAAATTCTAATAATTTTATTTTACTCCAATCAAGAAATTCAGGAGTTGCTCTGATAAAAGAATCTCAAAGAACTAAAGTAGATCTAATTGCTTACTTAAAAGATAAAAACTCTGAAGATTATAAGTATGAATATATAAAGAAATATTCTAAAACAAATATAATGGAATTATTAGATATAAAGAAATAAAATATGAAAATTTCTATTATAGGTATATCAAATTTAACAAAGATTATAATTAATAAGATTGAAAATTATTGTGAAAGCATTACTATTTTTAGTATTGATGGTGATTTTGATTTTATAAATGAATGTAAGAATAAAAAAAATATTAAAATTGTCTTAGTTCAAGATTATTTTGAAAATTTAGATTCTATTACAAATGAATCTGATTATATTTTTATTCTTACTGACAAAGATTTTAATAATTCTTTCTTATTTCATAAAATACAATTATTAGTTGAGCAAAGTAAAATTCAATTTTTTATTAAAGATACTTATTTATTTGATATGTATAAAAATAAAAAATATTCAGTAATAAATGAATCATCAATAGAAGAAAATGATCTAATAAATATTATTAGAAGTTAGGAATAAGTTTGTATATCATAATATCTGGAATGAATAATCTAACATATAATTTAGCAAAAAAATTTATATCTCAAGGAGATGAAGTTACTTTCATAGACTCAGATGAAGAAACAGCAAATAAAATAGAAAAAACTTTAGGATTTATTAGTATTCTAGGCAATTCTTACAATAATCAGACTCAATTAGAAGCTGGAATAGAAAGGGCACAATACTTTATATCTGCAAGTTCAAATGATGCAATAAATTTTATTGGAGCTCAAATTGCTAAATCATTAAATAACGATATCAATACAATAATACTTTTAAATAATATTAAAAATAAAGAAATTTTTATGGGAAATGAGTTTGATCATATTATAGAATTTGACGAAATAATATCCTCTAAAATAAATGCTTACATTACAAATCAATCTGACATAAATATTTACACTGACGTTGACAACTATACAGAAATAAGAGTTATAGCAGCTGGAACAAACTCAGAAATAATTGGAAAGTCTTTGAAAGAATTAAACTTACCTAAAAACTCTAAAATAATAGCAATATTATCATCATCTGGAAATATTAGTCATAATTTTAGTGATACTATAAATCCACTTGATAAAATACTATTACAAGTATCAATTAATAATTAGTTCTATGAAAAATAAAAAAAATGATTTAAGTTTTCTAGGCCCAAAAGGAACATATTCTGAAGCTGCAGCTTTAATTTATAAAAATAATGATGAAAAGCTATTAGTTCCAAAAAAAAATATTTTTGAAGTACTAGAAAGCGTTGAAAAAGGTATTGTTCAAGAAGGAATAATACCTATAGAAAATTCTAGAGTAGGAACAATAATTGAAACTATTGATTATTTAATAAATTCAAAAAACTTGTTTATAAATCATCAAATTTTAATACCTATTGAAGCTTGCTTGATATCTAAAAGTAAAATTTTAAATTTTAAAGAAATAACTGAAATAATTAGTAAACCAGAAGCCATAAACCAATGTAACCTGTGGATAAGCAAACATTTAGATAAAAATGTAAAAATAAGTGAATCACTTTCAACTGGAGAGGCTGTAGCAAACCTTAAAAATTTACCTGATAACGTTGCCGCAATTGGACCTGAAAGTGCAGCATTAATTAACAAACATTACATATTAGAAAAAGGAATTCAAGATTACAAAAATAATGTCACTAAATTTGTAGTCGTTTCAAATAATAAATCTAATAAGACAAAAAATAATAATACAACAATAGCTTTTGATTTTAAAGTATCTGATGAAGCAGGGTTACTGCTATCAGCTTTAGAATGTTTTTCAAAAAGAGGAATTAATTTACAAAAAATAGAAAATAGACCAGAGGGAAGTGAACTTGGTAATTATATTTTTATAATTGATTTCAAAGGCCATATAGAAGATAGTAACGTAAATGAAGCATTGCAAGAGCTGTCAAAAATCACTTCATGGTTAAAAGTTTTAGGTTCCTATTCTTTTTAATCATCATAAAGGTCATATTTTGATTTTTTAGAAACTTCAGCACCTTCTTGAACCGCATTATTTAAACGCTCTTTAGCAGAATCAACAAGATCGTTTGCTTTTATTTTCCAATCTTTAATATTTTCAGATAATATTTCTCTAGTTTGATCTCCAGGTTTTGGTGCAAAAATAACACCAGCTAAAAAACCTAAAGTAGCACCATAAAAAAATCCTTTATAAAAAGACTCATCACTAGACATAATTTCTCCTTAAATCAATTTATTTATTAGTATTATTTTTTGAAGATCTAAAAAAAATAGATTTAAATAAATCAATAGATTTATTTACAGTGTTCATAGATTCTTTGAAAGATTCAATTTTATCATTAGCCGTTTCAAACTGATGTTTAATAGCTTTAATCTGTCTGAATAAAACTATTAAAAAAATAGTCAAAATCAATCCCATTAAAGAAAAAATTATAAGGAAAAGTATTAACAAATAATCTTTAATTTCTTCTAACATCAAATGAACCTTACAATAGTATATATTATAAATATACATAATTTATTAAAATAAATCAATATTATAAAGCTTTTAGTTAATAATCAAAAACTCAAAAATCTAAGTAATCTCTAAGAGTTAATGATCTTGTAGGGTGCCTTAGTTTCCTTAAGGCTTTAGCTTCTATCTGTCTTATTCTTTCTCTTGTAACTCCAAATGTTTGCCCAACTTCTTCAAGAGTTCTTGGTCTGCTGTCATTAATTCCAAATCTGTATTCAATCACTTGTCTTTCTCTTGGGGATAAAGTTTCTAAAACTTCAGATATTTGAGCCTTCAAAAGATTTTTAGATGCTGAATTTTGAGGAGATTCAGCGTTTTGGTCTTCTATAAGATCTGAAAGGTTTAAATCTTGTTCTTCACCGATTGGAGCTTCTAAAGAAATAGGATCTTGAGAAGCTTTAAGTATTTCATTAACTTTATCAGGATCCATATCTAATTCCTTAGCAATATCCTCTGAAGTAGGCTCTGAACCTTTTTCTTGGACAAGCCTTCTAGAAACTCTTAAAATTTTATTAATTTGTTCAACCATATGTACTGGAATTCTAATAGTTCTTGACTGATCAGCAACTGCACGAGTAATAGACTGCCTAATCCACCAAGTAGCGTAAGTTGAAAACTTAAACCCTTTTCTGTAATCGAATTTTTCTACAGCTCTAATTAGGCCAATATTACCTTCTTGGACTAAGTCCAAAAGAGTTAGTCCTCTTCCAATATATTTCTTTGCAATTGAGACCACTAATCTTAGATTTGCTTCAGCCAGATGATTTTGAGCTAGTTCAGATCTAGATAAAATTTGATCATAATGGTTATCAATTATCATTTTATATACATTAATTTGTTCATCAAAATTATTATCTTTAATTAATTTTTTAATATGTAAATTTTTAACTTTTTCATCTAGTAGCTTTGACAAATCAGAGGGAATTAATCCTAAAAGATCTGAGAGTTCTTTTATTTTTTTAGTAACTTCGTCATCTGGTACATTATTTACATCTGCTACAAATAGAACTAAATCTTCTGAATAAATTCCATGTATTTCATTTAAAAAGGAGTGTTTTGAAATAATTTCAGCCAAAGACATGATTCCTTTATGTGATTTTCCATAGAACTTACCTATAGCATTTATGGTTTCTTCTAAATCTAATATTGAACTTAGCACTTCTTTTAATATATGTCCTGAATTAATTAATTCAGGGCTAGATTCTTCAAGATCACTAGATAATTTTTTATACTTAAACTTCAAATCTATTGTTCTCGCTAATACTTCTTCATCTTTTCTAGATAAAAGTTTTACATCTCCAATTTCTTTTAAATACATTCTAATAGGATCTTCGTATGTATCCTTAAATACTTTCTTTCCTTTAGATAATATAATCATTAGATCATCATTTTTTTCGTATGAGTCCGACGAAGAACTTCCTGAAGAGAGATCTTCTTCGTCTTCTATTCTTGATGTTCCAGAAATCATAACCGGTTCAATTTCAGAATTCACACTACCATCTTCTACATAAATATTTTCATTATCACTAGCAGTTTCTTTCAATTTACTTCCGTCCTTTCTAAATTTTTAATATTTTCAGTAATTTCCACAAGTTCAGTCATCAAAGAATCTATAATATTTTTATCTATATTATCAAGTTCTTCTTCTTCTTTAAGCCTTATTTCTGTTTCATTTAGTTTTCTTTTTTGATAATCGATCGCCAATCTAGTTTTAACATTTTCTAATTCTATATCTTGACTCATATCAGGGTCTGAAACAAATCCTGATTTTAAATAATCAGATAATTCTTCGTATATAAATTCCAAGCTTTCATCAGTATCTTTAAGGCTAATAACTTCATTTGAATTTTTCCATAATTTGAACAAAGAACGATAATGTAAATCGGAAAAATAAACATCGCGAATATCTTTTACATTATCAAATAAGCTTGGAGAGTCAATCAATAAAGCTAAAAAATATTTTTCTTGAGCTTTTTCATGATTGAAAATAACTCTCTTAATTCTTTCATCATCTCTTATAGTTTTTTTATTTTTTTTATAATTAGATTTTTTAGATGAGGAAGCTTCAATTTTCAGCAAATCATAACTCAAACCTGTTATTTTTGAAATCTTACTTAAATAACTAGATTGCTGGACTTCATCGCATGATTCAATTACGAAAGGCATAATTATATCTAAAAACTTGTACGTATCTTTATTCATCCCTGACAAATACTCTTTAGTGTAAAAATTGATTAAAAAATCAATAAAATTAATTGATTGATTTATCATTTCCTCCCATTCAAGAGGGTTTGATCTAAATATTTCATCTGGATCTTTTCCTTTTGAAGGAAAGCATATTTTTACTGTAATTTTCTTATCAGATTTCTTAAAACTTAAAGCTATATTTTCTCTTAATTTTAAAAGTGTATCTAAAGCAGCTTTATGACCTGCGCTATCGTTATCAAAACAAAATATTATTTCTCCTGACTGAGAAGTGTATGTAACAAGTTTTTTTAATTTATCAAAGTTATCTGAGCTAAGTTGTGTTCCCATCGCTGCAACTAAATTATAGTATCCTTTTTCATAACCTGATATACAATCAAAATAGCCTTCTACAACAACAGCTTGAGATTTAAGCTTTATGTTTTCAGACGCTCTGTCAAGCCCATATAATATTTGAGATTTATTAAATACCTCACTATCTTTTGAGTTAATATATTTACTTTTTTGATTATCAGTAATAGATCTTCCTCCAAAGCCTAATATCTTAGAATTTTCATCCAAAATTGCAATAGTAATTCTATTTCGAAAAAAATCTATCCATTCTCCTGATTCTTCATTTTTATGGAGTAAATTTGAGTTCGTCACACCACGTTTATTTGTTTTGCTATTTTGAAAATGGGATAACAAGCTGCCTAAATTACCATCTGGGCAATAACCTATGAAATTACCAGTTATAGCATTTTTAGAAATCCCTCTAGTTTCTAAATAAGATAAAACTTTACTAGAGTTTTCTGATGATTGATCTAGAAGTTGTTTAGAAAAATAATTTTGAGCAATATTATTTACATCATAAACTTCTTTTGAAACAATATTGATTTTCTTTCTTTTCTCTGCATCATCAGAGTAAGTGTTTTCATCATAATCTAGAGATAAATAATCAGATAATTGCTTTATAGAATCAATAAAACTTAGTTTTTCAAAAGACATCAAAAAATCAAAAACGTCTCCACTTTCATTACATCCAAAACATTTGTATCTTTTTAAGTCTCTACTTAAGGTAAATGAAGGGGTTTTTTCATCATGAAACATACAAAGTGCTTTAGGAAGAGATCCTTTGTCAGACCAAATAACACCCTTAGTTCCTAAGAAATCTTTAAGATCAATATTTTCTTTTATTTTCTCTTTAAATTCCTTCGCCATAGTGCTTAATCCTTATTCAAAACGCTTGTCCTTAGTCTACACGGATATCTTCATAAATGGGGAGAGATTTTTATTAATTTTTTAGATATTTATGAATGACTGATATGTTTTTAAAAATTTATATATTTTTCAAGTTTAAAGTTTTTGATATTCCTGGAGATATTTTTTCTACTTCTCTAACAGCAAATTGGTCTGTCATTCCACAAATATAATCTGATACTGAAATAGATTGATCTTTTGAGTTCAATTGTAATTCTTTAGGGATTTTTTTAAAGTTATTATAATAATAATCAAATAAAGTATTTACAATTCTAGAAGCTGTTTTTCCTTGGATCGAATCACTAACAGGCAAATAAAAATTTTCAAACATAAAATTTCTTAAACTAGTTAATCTTTCAGAAAAATCTTTTGACATTTTAATAATGGGAATAACAGATGTTTTTTTACCACCTGAACAGTCCCAAGAGTTAACTATTACATCAGTGACAAACTGATTAATTCTTTTGGAGTTCTCCATATTAAAAAAATCTCTAACATTACCTTTAATATTCTCTGGATTAATAAAGCCAGATCGTTTTGCATCTTGAATGTCATGACTAAGATATGCCAAAGCATCAGAAATTCTTACAATTTGAGCTTCCAGTGTCATACCCTTAACTGAATCTCTAGTAAGAAACTCACCTTGACCCTTAGAATGTCTTTCAATAGCATCTATTACATAATTAGTTAAGTTTAATCCTTTCCCTTTTTTTTCCAATTTTTTTATAATTCTTATTGAATGCCTTGAATGATGAAATCCATCTACTAAGATTTCGTTTAAAACCGACTCTCCAATGTGTCCAAATGGGGTGTGTCCTAAATCATGTCCTAATGAAGCAGCTTCAACTAAGTCTTCATTTAACTTTAAAGATCTAGATATTGTTCTACCTATTTGAGAAACTTCGATAACGTGAGTCAATCTAGTTGTATAATGATCTCCAATTGGAGCTACAAAAACTTGGCTTTTATGTTTTAACCTTCTAAATGAATTGGTGTGAATAATTCTATCTCTATCTATTTGAAAAGAATTTCTATACAAATTTTCTTTATTTTCAGCAATTTCTCTAATGCTATTAGCTTCCTTAATAGCAAAAACTGATAAAAGTGAATCATTGATTTTAGATTGCTGAAAAAATTCTTCAGAAACTTTATTTATATTCATTTATTATTCACTTATTATTCTAGTATAAATAAAGTCATTTTCGTTAGTTAATTTTTTTTCATTTTTATAATTTTCAGGTAGTAAGTTAGAAATTCTTAGCATTATTTCTTTAGTAATTTTATCGTATAATATTTTATTTTTTTCTTTAGGTATATTAGTAATTTTAAATGGTTCTCCAATGTTTATTTTAACTTTCATTTTAGGCCATAAAAATTGGAGATAATTTCTGCATTTTTCAGAACCTATAATTCCTAAAGGTAAGATAATACTGTCATTTTCAATTGCTAAAAATGTAACTCCATTATATCCCTTCTTAATGATTTGATTTTTACTTCTTGTCCCTTCAGGAAATATCAACAAAGAATTATTTTTTACTATTAATTGTTTCTTAGACCATTCAAATGCTGTAATATCAACTTTTCCTCTATTGATTGGGAAGGCTCCATAAAATTTCAGGAATAGATTTATAGGAAAGTTAAATAACTCTTTTTTGGCTAAAAATCTTGGTTCTTTTCCTACTGCTGCCGCACATAAAGGCGGGTCTATAATTGAAAGATGGTTTGATACAGATATTACTGAGTTATTTTGTGGGACATTTTCTGATCCTATAACTTCAATTTTACCTGAAATACTAAACGTAGCATTTAATGCTAACTCACAAAATTTAAAAAGTTTACTCATATTATTTAAATAGTTTAATAATTTTACTTACGACTTCATTAATTGTAAGAGTATCAGTATTTATAATAATTGCATCACTAGCTAGTTTTAATGGTGAATTCTTTCTATTTTTATCTATAACATCTCTATCCTTAAGTTTTTCTTCTATGGTCTTTACAGAACATTCATTTAATTCTTTAGATCTTCTAAGTGCTCTAATTTTTAAAGAAGCATCTAAATATATTTTCAAATTAGAGTTAGGAAGTACTTTTGTACCTATGTCTCTGCCTACCATAACTATATTATTCGCCTTAGAAATTTCTTTTTGCTCTATAACCAAATTTTCTCTAACATTTTTTATCTTTGAAATTTTTGAAACATTAATATCTACTTCATTTGAAAATAAAAAAGCAGTAATATTTTTGTTTTCAAATTGAATAATATTTTTTGAGTATCCTAAATTTATTTTCAAAATTTTTCTACTAAATAAGGCTGAAGCAATAATAGGGTTTATTTTTTTCTTAATAGAAACATAAGTAACAGCTCGATACATTAAGCCTGTATCTAAAAAAACATATGATAATTTTTCTGCAATTTCTCTTCCAACAACAGACTTTCCTGAAGCTGCTGGCCCGTCTATAGCTAATGATTTATAAGTTGTTTTCAAATCTTTTTTTCCGGTATATTTAATCCCATAACGTCAAAAACTAATCTGGAATTTGCATTTTCTTTTAAATTAGAAATTGTTTTCAAGAGAATTAATATAGTTTTATTAATTTGATTAATGTCCAAGATATTTTCAAGTTTATTATCATAATTTAAGTCATGAGTTTTAGTATATTTTTTTTTAATAATTATTTTGCAGAAATCTGCCCATAAGCTCAATTCATCGTAAATTACGTTTCTATCTGTTCTGAATCTAGATGATAATTTTTGTGATGTATTTAACCTTTCTGATAAATCAGAATTACAATAATCAAAAAATCTATTGTAAGATTCTTGGTAATCATCTAGTAATGATATGTTATTAGCTAAGGATTCAGCTAATTTTATTTTTCCTGATGATAATTGAATAATTTTGTCCTCTGTTGGTTGGTCAAGATTAAAATTTTCAGCTAAATAATCACTCATAACTTTTTCGCTAGCCTCAGATAATCTAATTATTTGCGCTCTTGAAATAATAGTAGGATAAAGTAATGAAATATCATTAACAAGAAAAATAAAAATCGAATTAAGCGGTGGTTCTTCAAGTAGTTTTAAAAAAGCATTTGAAGCTTCAGTATTTAACCTTTCTGCTTCATCTACTATAAATATTTTATATTTACTCATAAAAGGGCCTAAATTTGAGACGCGAATTATTTCATGAATGTGTCCAATTCTGATTTGATCTGATTTACTATCAGTAGATCCATCAAGAGGAGTATTATGATCAATAATATTTATGTCAAAATGTGTATCTAATGATATTTTTTTACAATTATTGCAATTATTACATGGATCACCTTCAACTAATAAATCACAAAGTAATAGATTAGAAAAATCTAAAGCCATTCTTTTTTTGCCTACATTCTTAGGCCCCAAAAATATATAGAAATGGGAAAAAGCATCTTTCTTTATTGAATTTCTAAGTAAATCATAAGCATTGTTATTAGCGTAAGTATTCATAACAAAGAAGTTGATAACAAATCATCATAAGTTTCTCTTCTTTTTATTAGTAAGGGCTCTTGATTTTTTATCATAACAACAGCTGGTCTTGTTTGCATATTGTAATTACTAGCCATAGCTAAATTATAGGCTCCAGAAGCAGGCAATACTAATAAATCATCAATTTCTGGATTGGGGAGCATAACATCTTTCGCAAGAATATCTCCAGATTCACAAAATTTACCAGAAACAGTTGATTTTAAAAGTTTTTTTTCTGAGTTAGTCTTAGTTACTGAAAAAACAGAATATTCTGATCCGTATAAAGCAGGACGAATGTTATCTCCCATGCCACCATCAACAGAAATATAATTTCTTACACCTGGAATTTTTTTTATTGATCCTACCTTATATATACTAACTCCAGATCTTCCTATTAAAGCTCTACCAGGTTCTAATATTACTTTAGGTATACTAAAATTATAAGTATCACAAGCTTCCTTAATAGAATTCCCTATAGCTTTAGCATATTCTTTTATTTTAGGTGGCTTTCTATTTGAAAGATATCCTATGGCAAAACCTCCCCCAGGACTAAACTCTTTCATATTGAAATTATATTTTTTTCTCATTTCAGATGCAAAATTATACACATACTCTATAGCATCAGAAAAAGGATCTAGTTCAAAAATTGGTGATCCCAAATGAAAATGTAGTCCTTGAAGATTTAAAGAATCTATCTTCATAAGTTTTTTTATAGCCTTTTCTGCATCTCCTGTCTCAATAGAAAATCCAAATTTTGAATCTAAAACACCCGTAGCTGTTAATAAATGAGTATGAGGGTCTATAGATGGAGACACTCTTATCATAATATCTTGAGATACATTTAGCTCTTTAGTTATATCTTCTAAATTTGATATTTCATTAAAAGAATCTATAGTTATATGATTCATTTTATATTTAACAGCATCTCTTAATTCTTCAATAGATTTATTATTACCATGAAAATTTATTTTGTTAGGGGGAAAATCAATATATTTTGCTACAGCAAGCTCTCCTCCTGTAACAACATCTATACTCATATTGTGCTTATCCAGTAATTTTAAAATATAAGGGTTTGAAAAAGCTTTTGTAGAGTAAGATATAATACTATCTTGAATTTCAGAAGTAAAAGATTCTTGGAAATCTTTTATAGTATCTATAATTGTTTCTTCATCATAAACATACAATGGAGTTCCAAATTCTTCCACTAATTCTTTAAGGTCAACCCCGTTTATTGAAATATTATTTTTGTTATTAATAATAGTATTTTTAGGAAAAATATCACTTCCATTAAATGATTTATTTTGCATCATAATTCCTTTGAATAACTAAATACGTATATTATGTATAGTATAAATTTTATATATAAATTCTATACTTTAATAATAAAAAAAACATTATATGATTATATGTCTAAAGAAATAAGATTAACAAGTTTTTCTTCGAGTGGCGGTTGAGCTGGGAAAGCTTCCATAGAAGTACTGGACAGGGTTCTGGGCCAGCTAACAAACATGAAAACTTCAAATAAAATTTTAGTTGACCACTCAACTAGAGATGATGCTGCCGTGTACAAAATTTCAGATGAAAAAGCTGTCATTTTTACAACAGATTTTTTTTCTCCAATGGTTGATGATCCATATGTTTTTGGACAAATTTCTGCTGCTAATGCAATTTCTGATATTTATGCAATGGGAGGAAATCCTTTTATGGCTTTAAATATTTGTTGTTTTTCAGACAATTTACCAGATGGCACAATAGAAAGTATTCTTAAGGGAGGAATAGATAAAGCAAATGAAGCAGATACTATAATTTCTGGAGGCCATACAATAAATGATTCTGAACCAAAATATGGATTAGCTGTAATAGGTGAAATTCATCCAGAAAAATTAATGACGATATCAAATGCTAAAGCAGATCAAGATATTATAATTACAAAACCAATTGGAAACGGTATTATTGCTACGGCTTCAAAAACTAAAATAATAGAAAAACAATATTTAGAAGAATCAATTGCTTATATGCTAGAGCTAAATAAATCAGCATCAAAAACTGCTCTTAAATTTGGAGTCAAATCTTGCACTGATATTACTGGTTATGGTTTAATTGGACATTTAAAAAACTTACTTAAAGCAAGTAATTTATCTGGAGATATAATTTTTTCAGAAATTCCAATTTTAACTGGTGCTAAATTTCTTTCAAATGAATCTTCTTGGTCAATTGGGGCTAAAAATAATCAAAAAAACTTAAATTATAAAATAAATTGGAATGAAAAAATTACATTTGAAGAAAAAATGATTCTCTTTGATCCACAAACTTCTGGTGGTCTACTATTCACTGTTGAGAAAAATAAAACAAAAGATTTTGTAGACGATTTATCAGAAAATAAAAACCTATATGTAAAAAAAATTGGAAATACTATTAAAAAAACTAACTACCAAATAAAATTTCTTTGATTTCAGTTTTTTTAAATTTTTCAAAATTTGAATCACTTATTTTTTCTTTAATTTCAATTTTTTCTTTAATATTTATAATTTTTTTTCTAAGAACAATTTCTGGGTCAATGTTATTTTGAAGAAGAATATAAAATATTTTAAAAAGTTCTTCAGAAGAATTTTTCTTTAATTTCTTCAAGCTAATATCAGATTCATATAAAGTTATATCCATTCCAAGTAATTTCTTTATAAATCTTGACAAAAAAATACTAGCAGGAGAGTTAAAATTAAAATTATCTAAAAAATTTTTCTTATTATTATTTTTCAAAGTATTCCAATTTTTCTTAACTTCATCAGAAGTTTTAAATGTACCAAAATTTTCTTTATCGAAAACATGTGGATGCCTAGAAATAAGTTTTTGTTTAGCATTTTCTATAATTTCTTCAAATGTAAATAATTTTTCTGCCTTTGCTATGTGTGAATAAAACATAATATGAGTAAAAATATCAGATAATTCATCAATGATTTTTTCTTTCTCATTTTTACTAATTGCATCAATCAATTCATATGTTTCTTCTAATGTAAGTTCAGACAAGGACTCTAAAGTTAACTCTTTATCCCAAGGGCACCCTTCATCTGATCTTAATTTTTCTATAATTTCCTCAAGTTCAATTAATTTTTTTGTTTTCATAATTTAAAAAAGTTATAATGTTGTATGTATAAAAAAACCTCTCCATTTTTAAAGATTCTAACTTATATATTATGGGTTCCCGTAATATTATCTATAAGTTTTGAAATAATTACGTTTTCTGATTGGATCTATTCGTACAATTGGTCAAGGAATAATATTTCAAATAATACAGGACTATCTATAAGTGAATTAAATCATTCTTCTAATTCAATAAAAGATTATTTTAAAAATGATATAGAAAAATTACAAATTGTTATAACTAATAATAATGACTATCATCTCTTCAAAGAAAGAGAAATTGACCACATGGTTGACGTAAAAAATATAATTCAAAGCACTTTATTATTTGAAAAAGTAGGAGGAGCTATATTAATTATTTTTTTAATAATGCTTTTTTATAATAAAAAATTAAAAACTATAGAAGAAAATTTAAGGGGAATTATTTTGAAATCATTTTTCTTATGGGGATCTTTTTTATCAATTATTATTTTTGGCATGATAGTGAATTTTAATTATACTTTTATACTTTTTCATAAATTATTATTTAGAAACGACTTATGGATTTTAAACCCTCGAACAGACTTTTTATTAATGATGTTCCCTCAAAGATTTTTTTTAGAAATAGCAATTGGAATTCTACTATTGTTTCTTTTAATCAACATATTTATTTTAATTCTCGGAAGAATTATTCGAGCCAAGTTTTAATAATTTGTTTAGCCAGCTTAATATTATCTATCACACTGTAGACTCTATTATCAATAGGATGAGTTTTACCATTCTTTGAAATCAAAATAGCATCCATTCCAAAATTTATTGCTCCTAAAACATCAGCCACAGGATTATCTCCAATATGTATCGAATTAGATGGTTCTATGCTAAGTTTTTCTAATGTGTGCTTAAAAATATCTTTATTAGGCTTTGCTAATCCCAGTTCATTAGATAAAGAGATTACATCATAATAAATTTTGTTCGCAGTAAGTAGTTTTTTATAAGCCTTTGGAGAATTAAAACCTGTGTTAGAAATTATTCCTATTTTTAATTGATTTTCTCTACAAAAATCAATAAATTCATAAGTGCCATCAAAAAAATTAGGAGGGTTTTCTATAAAAATTTTATCAATAATTTCTCCAATTTTATAAATTTCTCTAAGAGAGATTGATTCAAAAAGATTTTTATTCAAATGGTTTAAAAATATTATTAACCATTCACTAAATAATTTGTCTGAGTGGAATCTTGAGTATTTAGCTATTTCAGAAACTACAAAATCATGAGATTTCTCAACTTCTAAAAAATCTACTTGAGTAGTAAGTTTTTTTAAACAATCATAAATTGCTTCACATTTGAGTTGTCTTCTATTTGGAGAAAATGCAGAAAAATTTAATTCTCCCATTATGGTTTGCCAAAGATCTATAGTTATTAATTTATTCATAAAAATTCTTAATTTATATTATTTTAGATTTGATTTACAAAAATAACCTCCAAATAAAGACATTTACGACTATTAAAAAATTATCATATATACAAAAGAGAAAATAAGGTAAAAAAATAAAAATAAAAACTCTATCAGTTTCTAATTTTAGAAATCATCAATCATCATCAATAGATCTTGAGGGCGGTTTTAATATTTTTTATGGAAGAAATGGTCAGGGTAAAAGCAATTTGCTTGAAGCAATATATTTATTATCTATTGCAAAATCTTCAAGAGTTTCAAATGATAAATTTTTGATAAATAATAAAATTTTCCAATCTGGAGGTCATAGTCAAATTCTTGGTATAGCCGAAGAAAAAAACCATAACATCAAAGCTCAAGTTGATTATGATATATCAACAAATAAAGACCTAGATAAGACCTATAGAATTAATGGTGTTATTGTTTCCATGCAAGAGTTTGTAGGAAACATAAACTCTGTTTTTTTTGATACAGATGATATTTCTATTATTACTGGGTCGCCTTTAATAAGAAGAAAATACTTAAATATTTTACTTAGTCAGATAAATAATGATCATGTTAAAAATTTACAACGGTTTCAAAAGGTTCTTCAGCAAAGAAATAGTCTTCTAAAAAAAATTAAAGATGGAAAAAGTAATGAAAATGAAATAGAATTTTGGGACGATAGATTAGCAGAGGAATCTTCAAGTATATTTTTTGAAAGAAATAACATACTTAATAAAATAAAAGAAAACTCTAAAATATTTGCTTTAGATTTTAATGATCAAATAAAATTAGATATTAAGTATGTCCCCAAAATAGGAAGAAGTGTTGATTCAAATTTTTTTAATGATAATCCTTCACTTAAAGATGTAAAAGAAAAATTTAAAGATTCATTGAAAAGAAACCTTTTTAGAGACATAGATCAAAGAACAACTATTCTTGGACCTCATAGAGATGATTTTGAAATAATTTTCAATGGATCTCCTGCATTTATTACTGCATCTAGAGGTCAGGCTAGGATAATTGCTTTATCATTGAAACTCTCTGAAGCAAAAGAAATAAAAGAATTAGTAAACAGAAACCCTATTTTGATATTAGACGATATTTTTTCAGAACTTGATCAAGTCATGAGAGAAAAAGTTCTTGAACAAATTATTAATTTTGACCAAATCTTGCTTTCCACTGCTGACTTAAACCTTATTGATAAGAAAAACATAAAAGATTCTAATTATTTTTCGATCACTGAAGGTAAAGTGGTACAAAGTTAAAGTTAGTTTATTTTTCTTTATCTAATTCAAATGCTGCATGTAAAGACTTTGCAGCCAAATCAACGTCTTCGTCTTTAATGAGACAGGTAATTCTTATCTCAGAAGTAGTTATCATTTCAATATTTATGTTTTCTTGTCCTAAAGCTATAAACATATCAGTTGCATAACCTGGAGCGTTTTGCATGCCAGTACCAACTAGGCTTATTTTAGCAAAACCCTTCCCTTTTATAATTTCTTGAAATTTCAAAGAAGATTCATTCATTAGAAGATCAAAAGCTTTATCAAGATCTTCTTCAGATAAAGAAAATGAAAAATCTATAAATCCATCTGAAGGGGTATTTTGTACAATAACATCTATACTTATTGATTTTTCAGATAAAGGCTTTAAAATTGAAGCAGCCGTACCTGGTAAGTTTTTGATTTTTTTTATAGTAATTTTAGAAACTTTTTTATCAATTGCTATCCCCGTAACAGTCTTATTATTTTCCATTGCATCTCCTTTAGTAATTAATGTTCCGCTTTTATCAGAAAAAGTTCCAGCAACATAAACTGGAACATTATAAATAGAAGCAAGCTCAATTGACCTAGGATGCATTTTTGCACCTAAAACTGCCATTTCAAGCATGTCTTCATAGTTTATTTTGTCAAGTTTTCTTGCGTTAGGAACAATTCTTGGATCAGTAGTATAAATACCTTCTACATCTGTGTAAATTTCACAAAATTCAGCTTTTAAAGCAGCAGCTATAGCTACTGCAGTAGTATCTGAACCACCTCTTCCCAATGTTGTTATATCACCATCAATATTAATTCCTTGAAAACCAGCAATAATTATAATATTATCATTCTTAATTTCAGCTAAAATCCTAGCAGTATTAATATCTGAAATTCTTGCAGATCCATGGATATCATCTGTAATTATTCCCGCTTGAAAACCAGATAAACTAATAACTTTTTTTTCTAATGATTTTATTGCTATTGCTAGTAATGTTGAAGAAACTAGCTCTCCAGTTGATAATAAAGTATCTTTTTCTCTCAAATCTGGAGGGTTATCAAAAAAAGTTACTTTTTCTGCCATACTTACTAGTTCATCAGTTGTTTTACCCATTGCTGATACTACTACTACAGGATAAAAGCCTTTTTCTTTTTTTTCAGAAATTTTCTTGGCAATAAGCTTTAGTTTTTCAACATTTCCAATAGAACTTCCTCCATATTTTTGAACTATAATTCTATTTTTCAAATATTTGCACTCCATCTTTAGATATATCGGAAATAATCCCTTGTCCATTTATGCCTAATTTATCGGCAGCATCAAGCATTTCATAATTTATAGTTAATTCTTTATCATAAGTAATCGCAGATATGGTTGGACCAGATCCTGACAAATAGCTTCCTATAGCTCCTGCTTTAAGTGCTGCATTCGAAATCGTATTAAACCCTTTTATTGAATTGATCCTATATTGTTCATGAATTTTATCTTGAAATCCAAATTTAATTTTACTAAAATCATCATTATTTAAGGCATTAACTAAAAGCGCAGACCTAGAAATATTGTAAACTGCATCCTGTCTACTAATAGTATTTGGTAATGCCTTTCGTGATTCAGATGTTAAAATCTTTTGTTCAGAAATAAAAGAAACGATTTTTAATTCATCAGAATATTTCACATTGCTTATATGCCAATCTTTTGAATCCTTAAAGCCTATTGTAATTCCTCCATAAATTGCTGGCCCAACATTATCTGGGTGGCTTTCAAAATCTGCTGCAATTTGAAAAATTTCGTCTTTTTTTATAGGAATATTATTAATTTTAAAAGCCATAATAATTCCAGATATAACAGCAGCTGAACTACTCCCTAATCCTCCGTAAATTGGGATGTTATTATTAGAAATAATTGATATATCTTTATTTTTTTTATCTAATAATTCGTTAGTTTTCAAATAACATTTATAAATAAGATTATTTTTATCTGTAGGAATAGTTGAATTACCAAAACCATAATTTTTAATTGAAAAATCTCCTTCAAAAAACTCAATTTCATTCCAAATATTTAAACACAAGCCTATTGAATCAAAACCTGAACCTAAATTTGCTGATGATGCAGGAACTTTTAATGTATATTTTTTTTCCATTTAGAGCTTACCTTCTTAATTGACCATTCCCGCTAATTACCCATTTGTAGGTCATTAAGTCATTAATTCCCATAGGCCCTCTAGCATGTAATTTATCAGTTGAAACAGCAACTTCGGCTCCTAATCCTAATTCAAATCCATCATTAAATCTCGTTGACGTATTATGGAAAACAGCAGCGGCATCTACTTTTTCTAAAAAATATTTTGCCCTATTAATGTCATCCGTAATTATTGCTTCAGAGTGCTTAGAACCATATATAGAAATGTGATCAAGAGCTTCTTCTAAATTTTTAACAGTTTTTATACTTAATTTTAAATCTAAAAATTCTTCTCCAAAATCTTCCTTTGATGCTAATTCAACTCCATTAAGATTTTTAATGCTTTTATAAGAATTTTGGTCAGCTAAAATTTTTACATTTTTATTTAATAGCGCTTGTGCTAATGGTTCAATGATCTGATCTAAAATATCTTTATGAATAAGAACCGTATCTAAAGCATTACACACAGAAGGGTTTTGTGTTTTGCATTATCAATTATATTAATTGCTTGATTGATATCAGCCATTTTATCTACATATGTATGACAAACTCCAATTCCTCCTGTTATTGATGGCATTTTTGCATTTTGATTAACAAGATTAACTAGAGAAGAAGATCCTCTTGGAATTAATAAATCTATGTATTTATCCATAGATAAAAGTAAATCTACCGCTTTTCTGTCTACAAAATCTATAAAATACATTGAATTTTCAGGAAACCCAGATTCATCCAAAGATTCTTTTACAAGCTTAAACAAAAATAGATTAGTTTTTAAACAATCGCTTCCACCTCTCATGACTAAGGCATTCCCAGATTTGATAGATAAAGATGCAATCTCTATAACAACGTTAGGTCTACTTTCAAAAATAACACCTAATACTCCTAAAGGAACTCTTACTTTATTTACTATTAGTCCATTATCTCGAATTTTTGAATCAATTATTTCTGAAACTGAATCAGGGAGCTCTTTTACATTATTTAAAGATTCTACCATTCGATTAATTGTTTCTTCAGTAATTTTCATTCTGTCCAAAATATGAGCATCTAATCCTTTTTGTGATGCAATTTTAAGTTCCTCATTATTAACCTGAAGAATTGAATGTTTATTAGAGAGTAATTTTTCAGCTAAAAGTTCTAATGAATTTACTCTTTGTTGAGATGAAAGTATACTAAGATTTCTCGAACTTTGCTTAACATTAAATATTTTTTTTTCTAAATCATTAATCATATTTTTTCTTTTTCAAAGAGTTAATACTAAATTATTTCTATGAACAATTTCTGAACCATAATTTTTTTCTACAATATCTTTAATTTTTGAACTGTTTATTCCTTTTATTTTACTAATTTCCATAGAAGAGTAATTAGATATTCCCCATCCAATTATCTTTGATTTAGAGTTTTTAATACCAATAATGTCTCCTCTATTGAAAGATCCTGAAACACTAACAACTCCTGCTGGCAGAACACTACTTTTAGAATTTATCGCTTTTATCGCCCCTGCATCAAGAATTATTTCTCCTTTTGAAGATGAGTATCCTGTCATTAACCATCTTTTTCTAGATTCATGAATACTTTGTTTAGAAATAAATTTGGTCCCAATTTCTTCACCAGAAATTATTCTTTCTATAACATTTGGTTCATTACCAGATGCAATAAACATATCAGTCCCTGAATTTATAGAAATATTAGCTGCTTGAATTTTAGAAATCATTCCTCCTGAGCCTATTCCATCAATAGGACCTTTAGCATAATTTAATATTTTTTCATTTATATCTTCTACTAATTTAATTTTTATAGCATTTGAATCTAAATTTGGATCGGAGGTATAAAGAGAATCTACACTTCCAAGTAATATTAATAAGTCAGAATCAATTACATTAGAAACCATAGCAGATAATCTATCATTATCACCATATGCTCTATTAATAAGCTCATGAGTTGAAACTACATCATTTTCATTAACTATTGGTATAACACCTAAACTTAAAAGTTGATTTAGAGTATTTCTTATATTTAGATAACCCAACCTATTTTCGATATCATCTTTAGATAATAATGCTTGTGAAATAGCTTTACTCTTTTTTGAAAAAAACTTTTCATAAGCGCTCATAAGAATTGGTTGTCCAATAGATGCAAGAATTTGTTTTTGAACAATAGATGAATTGTTAATCATTATCTTTTTATCAAAAGAAGAAATATATTGTAACCCTGCAGCAACAGCTCCAGATGAAACAATAATTACTTGATGACCTTCGCTATGGACTGAAGCAATTTGATCACATAAATCATTCATAACATCATAATTTAAAATATTGTTATTTTCTGTAATTAAATTACTGCCTATTTTTACAACTATTCTTAATTTTTTTTCAATTGCCATTATTATTTTTCAGCAAAAAATTTTTTTTTCTAATACAATATATTTTATCCGATTATGAAATTGAGTAATTTGATTGGAATAAATACAGTATTACACAATGATCCCACATTTAATGATGTGGTTAGAGAGTTGCGTAATAGCAAATCACCTAAAATAATTTCCCCCAAACAAACTTTTGCATACATAATCTCTTCTATTGTCCAATTAATAAATAAACCAACTTTAGTAATTACGTCGAACCCAGAAGAATCAAGAGACTTAGTTGAAAGTTTAAATTTTTGGAGTAATAAAACTACTAATTTAAATTTTAACGAAAGAAATGAAATTTTTCTAGAAAAATACAAACCAGATAATAAAAATACAGTTGAACGAATGAGGTGTTTACAAGCTTTAAATGTAAGAAATTATGATGAAAAAAATCCAATTATATGTTCATCAATTCATGCATTAACGACTAATACAATATCAAAAAAATTATTTAGAGAATTAAGCATAAATCTTAGTGTAGGAGAAAAAATAAATCCCAAAATATTAATATCACTTTTGATTAAAAGTGGGTATAAAAATACTTCAATAGTTGAATCAGTGGGTCAATTTGCTGTAAGAGGAGACATCATAGATATTTTTTCTATATCAAATAAAAATCCCATAAGAATTGATTTTTTTTATGAAACCATAGAATCTATAAAGATTTTTGAAACATCATCTCAAAAATCTATTCAAAATATTAATGAAATATTACTTTCTCCTGTACAAGAAACAAATGTTTTAGCAAAAAATATTGATGAAATCATTAAAAATAATAAGATTTTTTTTAATGATCAAACAGAAATAAAAAAGAAAAATATAATTGAAGATTTAAATTCATTATTATCAGGAGAAGCCGAGGAATTAATAAGTTTTTATTCAGGTTTTTTTGATAAGAATTCAATTTTTGATTATATTGAAAATGATTTTTTAGTTATAAAAGCAGAAAATTATAATATTGATTTTGAAATTGAAAATATCTCAAATAGAAGAGAAGAATTAAGAAAAAATAAAATATCTAAAAAAGAAATTTCAGATTTGTTCCCAATTCCTTATTTAAAAAATCAATATATTTTAGATTTTTTTGATAAACATCACCATACAATTGAAATAAATCAAAGATCTTATGAAAATAAAAAACATTTTAAATTGAATTTTTCTTCTCCTAAAATATATAATTTCAAAGAAAATAAGATTTCAAGATATTTAAACAAAAAAAATAAAGAAGAAAAAGTAATAATTACTACAGATTATCCAAATAGAATAAAAGAAATTTTAGATATGGATAATATAGATATTTTTACTGACATTAATCAAATTTCAAACAATAAATTTACAATTATTTCAAAAAATATTGGCGATGGTTTTAAAATAAATACAGAAAATTATTTTTATACAATTTTGTCTGATAAAGAATTATTTGGTATGAAAAAAAAGAGAGTATTTAAATCATACTCAAATAATTTACCCTCAACTCATTCTTCTGAGCCATTCAAAGTTAATGATTTTGTTGTGCATATAGATCATGGAGTAGGAAAATTTGTAGGAACAACACAAATTGATTCCACAAATAGAGAGTTTATTGTGTTAATTTATAAAAATGATGATAAGTTATACGTTCCATCAGATCAAATAGATAGAATTCAATTATATAAGTCATTCCAAAAAGATACTCCAAATTTAGATATATTAGGATCAGAAAAATGGATTAAATCAAAAAATAAAGTTAAAGAGTCTATAGAAATTTTAGCAGTAGAATTATTACAAATATATGCAGCAAGAGAAAAAATTCAAGGAAAAACTTATCCTAAAAAAACCGAATGGATAAAAATGTTAGAGGAATCTTTTGAATTTATAGAGACGAAGGATCAATTAAAAGCCATAGATGATATTAATTTAGACTTAGTCTCAAAAAAACCTATGGATAGATTATTATGTGGAGATGTAGGATTTGGGAAAACCGAAGTAGCATTAAGAGCTGCTTTTAAAGTAGTAGAAAATGGTTATCAGGTGGCCATAATGGTTCCAACCACCGTTTTAGCATTGCAACATTTTAAAACTTTTACCGAAAGGCTAAACCCATTTCCTGTAGAAATTGAATACATATCAAGATTTGTTTCTGGAAAAGATCAAAAGAAAATTATTTCCAGGTTAGAAGAAGGTAAAGTAGATATTTTGATCGGTACTCACAAATTAATACAAAAAAATATAACTTTTAAAAATTTAGGTCTGTTGATTATAGATGAAGAACATAAATTTGGAGTTAATCAAAAAGAAATTATTAAGCAAAAAGATTTAGATATTGATATTTTAAGTTTAAGTGCAACTCCTATTCCAAGAACCTTAAGCTTAGCATTAAATGGTGTAAGAGACTTAAGTATGATTAATACTCCTCCTGAAAATAGAATACCTGTAAATACTTACCTGTCCGAATTTTCAGAAGAATTAATAAAAGAAGTTATTATGAGAGAAATTGATCGTAAGGGGCAAGTTTTTTTTGTAAATAATGAGGTTGTCAATATAGAAATAATTGCTAATAATATTAAGAAAATTGTACCTGAAGCTAATGTTACAATTGCACACGGTCAAATGGATAAAAATAATTTAGAAAAAATAATAACTGATTTTTCTTCGAATAAATCTGATGTGTTAGTTTGTACAACTATTATTGAGTCAGGTATAGATATGCCTAATGTTAATACATTAATCGTAAATAATGCTCACAAATTTGGTTTATCTCAGTTGTATCAAATGAAAGGAAGAATAGGAAGAAGTGAAAAAACTTCTTATGCATACTTTTTAACACCTCCAAAATCTCGCATCAACTCAATTTCTGAAGAAAGACTTGATGCAATTGTTTCTTCTTCAGAATTTGGATCTGGATATGATATCGCTATTAGAGACTTAGAAATAAGAGGTGCTGGAAATATACTGGGTAAAGAGCAAAGTGGGCATATAAGTTCAATTGGTTTTGAGCTTTACAATTCTTTATTAGAATCAGCAATAAATTCATTAAAGAAAGGGGAAGAAAGTAATTTGAATTTTTTTCTTATGAATACAGTAGACATAAATATAAGTTCCAGAATACCTGAAGAATATATAGACGATATTAAAGTTCGTCTAAATATATATATGAGATTATCAAAAACTAGAGATTTAAATGATTTGAAAAACTTAGTTAGTGAAATAATAGATAGATTTGGGGCAATTCCAGAAGAGCTTAATCGGTTATTTTTGATTACAAATATTAAAATTCTCTGTCATAAATATAAGCATATTGTTTTAATAAAAGGAGATAAAAACAAAATTACAATTAAATTTGATAATTCTCTTCTTGGAATAAAAGTGTTTTTAGAAAATAATTTAGATGAGGAGTTTGAAATAAAATCTAAAACTATGATTTTCTATCCTGAAAATCCTGATAAAGTACTAGAAGAATTAGATCTTTTTATAAAAAAACTTATAAATTTACAAAAGGAAATTTTGGAAAAATTTAATCAGGCTACACTGTTGTCTGAAAAATAAAGGAAATTATGATAAATCTTACAAACCCCGAAATGATAAAAGCTGTCACAAATGAATGGTCAGGTGAAAGGGATATTAATAATAGACCTCTAGTTTCAAATGATATTTTAGAGAGGATGAAATTAGTAACAACAGAAGAAGCATGGGGTACTTGTAGAAGAAATGGGTATAATTCTCAATTTGCGGGTAAATGGATCAACCTTCATCCAGATCGAATTATAGTAGGCAGAGCTGTAACTTGTAGATGGGTACCTATAAGACCAGATTTAAATAATGCAATTGAAAATCAAGGGGGAATTGAATCTAGGATTGGTCATCAAAACTCTTGGGTAATAGATGAATTAAAAAAAGATGATTTAATAGTAGTAGATTTATTTGGAAAAATTTTTGACGGAACTTTTGCAGGAGATAATTTAACAACAGCAATTAAAGCAAAAACAGGCACAGGTATGGTTATTGATGGAGGAATAAGAGATACTCAAAGAATTTATGAAATGGATAATTTTAATGCTTTTGTAAAAGGACTTGATCCAAGTGCTATTAACAATGTATGCATGCCTGAAATAAATGGTATTACTAGAATTGGAGATGCAACATGTGTTCCTGGAGATGTAGTTTTAGGAACAAGGTCTGGAATTATTTTCATCCCCCCTCATTTAGCTGAGGAAGTAGTTATAAGCTCAGAAAATATCAGACTAAAAGATGAATTTGGACAAATTAGAATTACGGAAGGAATATATACTCCAGGCCAAGTAGATAGAGATTATTCTAAAGAAATGAATGAAGATTTTGAAAAATGGAAAAAACTAAGAAAAGGTTAGGAGCTTATTTTGGAAAATAATATAAAGCAAGAATTTAATAAATCATCAAATCCCACTGAATTAAAAATTACTGATATGAGAATAGCTGTAATAGGAGATGGAAGTTGGAGATGGCCAATAATAAAACTATATACAAATCAAGGACTAATTGGTTTAGGCGAAGTAAGAGACGGAGCTTCTGCAAAATATGCTTTAATGTTAAAAAATAAAATCCTAGGCGAAAATCCCTGCAATATAGATAAAATTTTTCAAAAAATCAAACAATTTGGTGGTCACGGTAGACTTGGAGGTGGGGTTTGTGGTGTAGAAATGGCCTTATGTGACCTTGCTGGGAAAGCATATGGAGTTCCTGCATACATGCTAGCAGGTGGAAAGTATAGAAATAAAGTAAAAGTCTACGCTGATACTCCATTAAAAAAAGATCCTGAAGAAATGGGAAATGCTTTAAAGGAAAGAATTGAAAGAGGATTTGATTTTCTAAAGATGGATATAGGCTTATGGATTGCTTCAGAATTTACAGATGGAGTAATTAATAAAAAATCAATCAGCGAATCTGATAATATAATGCACCCATTTACTGGAATACAAGTGACAGATTATGGGATTTCAAAAATGGCAGAATATGTTAAAACAGTTAGAGATATCATAGGGTATGAAATTCCTCTTGCTTCTGATCATTTTGGTCATATGGGTGTTGAAAATGCTATAAGAATTGGGAAGGCTTTGGATAAATTTACACTTGCTTGGTATGAAGATATGATCCCTTGGCAGCTGGTTGATCAATGGAAGATGCTAAAAAGTAGAGTAGACACACCTATTTCTACTGGTGAAGATATTTATTGTAAAGAAGGGTTTGAACCTTTAGTTGATAACAGAGCAATATCAGTAGCTCACCCTGATTTAGCAACATCAGGTGGTATTTTAGAAACAAAAAGAATTGCTGATTACTGTAGAGATGCAGGGATTCCAGTAGCATTACATCAAGCTGGATCACCTATAGTTGCTATGGCTAATGTGCATTGTGCAGCTACTATAGAAAATTTTATAGCTTTAGAGATGCATTCAGTAGACAATCCTTGGTGGAATGACATCGTGACTTTAATAGGTCAAAAAGGACCAATGATTAAAGATGGCTATGTAGAACTAACTGATGCTCCAGGCTTAGGTATAGAACTCAATGAAGAAGCAATAAAAGAACATTTAGCTCAACCTTCTTCAAATAGTAAATTTACTATTTTCCCTAAGGGAGCCTTTGAAAACACTTCAGATTGGGATGGCTTAGATTCTCATGATAGAACTTGGAGTTAATAAAAATAAATTCAGTTTATTTTTATTAATTTTTAGTATAAATCCAATATGTTATTATTACTAATATCAAAACATATTGTCAGGAGAGAATGTGGTGCCTAATAAAAAAATAAAACCATCCTTCATAGATATTATTGAGGGAGGTACAGAATCGAATTATAGAATTCAAACTCATGCTGAAGGTCCAAAAGGAAAAATTCCTTTTACTGCAGAAATTTTAATTAACGAACCAAGTGGAAATCACTTTGGTCTAACCCAAAATGCAGGAATGGGCTGGAACCCACAAGAACTTTTACGAAAACAATTCTTAATTCTTTCTACTAGTGGTGGTATGAAGGACAAAGATGGGTCTCCTATCGCGTTAGGGCTTCATACAGGACACTGGGAATTAGCTTCTTTAGTAGAAAAATCTGCTAATACAATTAATGAATTAGGAGGGCTTCCTTTCGCAGCTTATTGTTCAGATCCATGTGATGGAAGAACACAAGGTACTACAGGAATGTTTGATTCTCTTCCATATAGAAATGATGCTGCAAAAATTTTCAGAAGAATTGCTAGATCATTACCAACAGCTAAAGCAATAATGGGAATTGCATCGTGTGATAAAGGGCTTCCTGCTATGATGATGGCTTTAGCAGGAATGAAAGATAAGCCTTCAATCATTGTTCCTGGAGGATCAACTTTAGCTCCACATAATGGAGAAGATGCAGGAAAAATACAATCAATAGGCGCTAGGTTTTCACAAGGTGAGATTACCCTAGATTATGCTCAAGACATGGGATGTAGGGCGTGTGCATCTCCTGGAGGTGGGTGCCAATTTCTTGGAACAGCAGGCACTTCTCAAGTTATAGCCGAATCACTTGGAATTGCGCTTACTCATTCAGCGTGTACGCCAAGTGGAACTCCAGCTTGGCTTGACAATGCAAAAAGATCGGCTAAAGCTTTAATGAATCTTGAAGAAAATAAAATTAATATTGATCAAATATTGACTGATGAAGCATTTGAAAATGCTATGGTTCTCCATGCTGCATGTGGAGGATCAACTAATTTGCTTCTTCATTTACCAGCAATTGCACATTCTGTAGGTAGAAGAAGGATGACCGTTGATGATTGGACAAGAATAAATAGTTATGTTCCAAGATTAGTTGATGTTCTTCCGAATGGGCCAGTAGGACATCCAACTTCTCAATTTTATGCAGCAGGAGGAGTTCCTGAAGTTATGTTAAATCTAAAGAAACTTGGCTTATTAAATCTTGATGTGTTGACAGTTACTGGAAAAACTTTAAGAGAAAATTTAGAGTGGTGGGAAGAGTCTGAGAGAAGAAAATATGTAAGAAAATTTTTATCTGAAAACGATAAAATAAATCCAGAAAATGTAATAATGAGCAAATCTAATGCAACTTTAAAGGGATTAACCTCTACTGTAACTTTCCCAAAAGGAAATATTGCTCCAGAAGGATCTGTAATAAAATCAACAGCTATTGATCCAAGCGTTATAGATGATGATGGAATTTATAGAAATACTGGCTTAGCAAGAGTATTTAATTCAGAAAAAGAAGCCATGAAGTCAATTAAATCTACGGGTCCTGATAAATTAAAAAAGGGAGAGATTTTAGTTATAATTTGTGGAGGACCTAATGGCACAGGAATGGAAGAAACTTATCAAATAACAGCAGCTCTTAAGCATTTATCATATGGAAAATATATAGCTCTTTTAACTGATGCAAGATTTTCAGGTGTATCTACTGGAGCATGCATAGGGCACATAGGACCTGAAGCTTTAGCTGGTGGTCCTATTGGTCTTCTTAAGGATTCAGATATCATAGAAATAATAATTGATACAAAAAAGCTCACAGGATCAATAAATTTGGTTGGAGAATTAAATAATAACCATGGAAAAGCATGGGGTGATAAAGAATTCTCTTTGAGGAATGCAACTTTAGAAATAAAAGCAAATGAAAATTTACCTGATGATACAAGATTGTGGGCAGCTCTTCAGGATGTAAGCGGAGGGACTTGGGGAGGGTGTGTATATGATGTGGATAAAATAGTTGAAACATTAAAAGCAGGGAAAGAAGCTTTAAAGAAAAAATAAATGACAATAAAAATAATTTCAGTTAATAAAGATAATTTCATTGAGTGGAGAAGGTCTGTAAGAAGAGTTTTTGGAGACATCCCTAAAGACGAAGATGTAAAAAGACTTGCTAGCGACAGGCTAATGAACCCAATCAATCAATGGGAAACAAATAATAAAAGATTAATTGCAGCTTTTGATGAAAATTCAAAAAGCATAGTTGGAACAGGAGGTGCAGACAAATTTAATATTACTGTTCCTGGTGGAAAAACTCTTAATATGGCAGGTATTGCTTATATGGGAACCGCACCTACACATAAACGTAAGGGAATTTTTACGTCCATGATGAGCACATTACACAATCAAGCAAAAGATAGAGGAGATATATTAGCGGGATTATGGGCTTCGCAATCTCTTCTTTATTCAAGATTTGGCTATGGACTTGCAACGTATAGGGAAGATTGGGAAATTTATTCCCACTTTACTAAACTTATTAAAGAAACTTCGAATGATATAAGACTAGAGTTTATAGATAAAGATAAAGCATTAATTGAAATACCTAAAATTTATGAAAAATATAGAATAAAACAAAATGGATTTACTGATAAATCTGAAGGTTATTGGAAGTATTTATTACATGAAGATGAAAAATCTAAATATAATAAATCAGGACTAAGTGGATTCTTTTTTGTTCTATGTTATAAAAATGAAAAACCTTCAGGATATATTATTTATAATATAAAAAAAGAATCTGGAGTAGCTCATGAAGATGATAAAGGAGAGTTAATAATTCAAGAACAAATTGCTCTTGATACTAATTCAAATATCGCTTTGTGGAATTTTATTTTTGGTGTTGAACTAATTGAAAAAGTTTTTATTAATAGAAGAGCACCAAATGACCCTTTATATTTTTTATTAGAAAATCCAAGAAAATTAGAACGAAATACAATAGATGGATTATGGGTTAGAATAATTGACACTATAAAATTTCTGGAATCCAGAGAATATAATTCTAAAGGTAAAATTGTTATTGAATTAATTGGTCAAAATCAACCAGATATTGACGGAAGGTATAAATTAGAAACTGACGGGAAAAATTCTGAAGTAAAAAAGGTTAAAGATAAGCCAGATATTATTATGAGGGCATCTGATTTAAGTTCTTGTTATTTTGGAGCTGTTTCTGCAGAAGAATTATATCAAGCTGGGAATATTGAATATTCAAAAGATAGTATTATTAAAGATTTTTCAAATATGTTTGCAGTTAATAAGAAACCTTGGTGCAATACGGACTTTTAAATGATTAAATTAAAAAATACATATGAAATCAAAGGGATGACCTGCGATGGTTGCGTGCAAACAATAAAAAATAAATTAGAACTAGAGAATGAAATTATAGAAGCCAATATTAGCTTAAATGAATCAAAGTTAATATTGATTTCAAAAAAAGATTATAACGCTAAAGATTTAGATAAAATAACTAAAAATGTAGGGAGTTATTCGTTTCACAATAAAAATGAAACAAATAGTTTCAAACAAAATAAATTATTAATTTACATTAAGACTTATAAACCTGTTTTGCTTGCTCAATTTTTTGTAATACTGCTAGCATTTATTTCATCGATAGAAGGAAATTTTATTTATAATGCTTTATCTTTATCTATAAACTCTAGTCTTATATCATTCGAAGTTTTTTTAAAAGAATTTTTCAGATTATACATGGGGTATTTTTTTATAATATTCTCTTTTTTAAAGCTTCAAAATATTAATCAGTTTGCAATATCATTTTCAAAATATGATCCAATTTCACAAAAATACTTTAAATTTGGAGTTATTTACCCATTTTTAGAATTATTTCTTGGAATTTTATTTATATTAAATTTTTTTGGATTATTTATAAACATACTAACAATAATAATTTTTATACCTCAAACAATTGGGATTATTATTAAATTAAGAAATAATGAAAAAATAGCCTGTGCATGTATTGGTACATCTGTAGAAATACCTCTTTCAAATTTAACTATTATAGAAAATTTAATCATGTGCATAATGGCTATTTATATGATAGCTGTTATTATTTAAATATGAGTATAAAACACTTAATATTTTTAGTAACCGGAGCAGGATCAATAGGGCTCAGGCATACAAAAAATTTAAAAAGTTTAGGAGCAAAAAATGGGTAGATTGCAGATTATGATGTTTGAAATATCTGGACTTTTGATTATTTCTTTTGTTTTAAGAATAATTATGACACAGTTTGGATTTGAAGAAGGAAATTTTTCAAGATGGTTTCCAGTTTTAGCTGCTTTATTGATTGTTTACTCAATTCGATATAAGATGAGAAAAAAAATATTAGGCAAGATGTCTAAATCGAATGATATAAAAAAAGATGAATAATAATGGTTTCTATTGAATCAAAAACTAACAAAAAAGAAATATCACATCTATTAAAAAGAGCAGGCTTTGGTGGAAGTAAAAAAGATATAGATTTGTTATCTAATAAAACATATTATGAAGCTGTTGATTATGTATTAGATAACGTTGATGAAAATCCTGTTCCAATAGATCTTATTAGAAGATATCAAATTGATCTTTCGGACGTTAGGTCTGTATTTAGTTCCGGTTCATATTGGATGTATAGAATGGCTCATTCAAAATTTCCTTTTGAAGAAAAAATTGCTTTGTTTTGGCATCGACTTTTTGCAACAGGTCAAAATAAACTAATTCAGGGCAAAGTTATGACTTCACAAATTGAAATGTTTAGAGAACATGGCCTAGGGAGTTTTGAAAATCTATTAATTGAATTATCAAAAAACCCTGCAATGATTATGTGGTTGGATAATCAAGATAATCATAAAAACAATATTAATGAAAATTATGGAAGAGAAATACTAGAACTTTTCTCAATGGGTGCAGGAAACTATTCAGAAGAAGATATTAAGGAATGTTCTAGGGCTTTTACCGGATGGACTATTGAAAATATGCCTTACATGGCTATTAAAATGAGAAACAATACTGCAAGGCCTTATAACTATGTTGCTTGGCAATTCAAATTTGATAAAGATGATCATGATTTTGGAATAAAAGAGTTTTTAGGGGAAAAAGGAGATTTTAACGGTGAGGACATAATAAGAATAATTTGTAGTCAAAAAGCTACTGCGATATATCTTGCTAGACACATTTATCATTTTTTTATACAAGACGAATCACCAGTTCCTCAATGGCCTCACACTAAAGCTGTTGACGATAAAGCAATCAATTTTATTGTTAATTCATATTTTAAAAATTCTTATAATATCAAAGAGGTTTTAAGGGAATTATTTAAGTCACAGTATTTTAGATCAGAAAAAATCTACAATAAAAGAATAAAAAGCCCCTCTGAATTAGTTGTTAATTCAGTTAGATTGTCTGGAGGTTTTGATATTCCTTCTGAGGAAGTTTATAAAGCAACTATGAGCTCTGCATTAATGGGTCAACCTCTATTAAATCCTACTTCAGTAGAGGGATGGCAAGGTGGAGAAGAATGGATAAATACAGGATCTGTAATAGAAAGAATTAATTTTTGTTCTAATGTTTTAGGGTCTCCTGAAAAAAAAATCATATCTAAAATATTTTCTAGGAATGCTAATAAAACAAATATTTTATCTTTTTGTTGCGAAGAGTTAGGATACTTAGATTTACATGAAACAACAATAAAAGAACTAGAAAATTATATTAACGAAGATGAATTTATAATTAATAGTGAAAATGTAAGCATTCTAATTAAGCTAATAGTTTCTTCTAGAGAATTCCAAATGGTATGAGTTAAATAATGAAAAAAGTATCAGAGAATACAAAAATAACCTACTCGCACACAGTAGGTTTTACAGCTGATGTTGGTGGTCGTGGATTTCATTTACCAAGAGATATGTCTATTAATAGTGAAAATAAACTATATGTACTAAATAGAAGTGGCGCATTTCATACTACTGGCTTAAGAATATCTATAGTTGACATTAAAGATAATTATTATGGAGAATTTTCAAAATTTGGGAAAAATCCAGGAGAGTTATATTGGCCATGTTCAATAACTTTTGACTCAAATAATAATGTTTACGTAACCGATGAATATACTAATCTTATTTCTATCTTTGATTCTGACGGTAAATATATAAAAAGATGGGGTGAAAAAGGATCAACAGAAGGAAAATTGAATTTCCCTTCTGGAATAGATTCAGATAATAATAATAATTTTTATATTTGTGACAACTTAAATAATAGAGTTCAAGTATTTACTAAAGATGGAAATTTTATTAGGAGTTGGGGTAGAGAAGGCAATAAAAGTGGTGAATTTGATAAACCATGGGGTATTAAAGTTTACGATGAAATTATTATGGTAGCAGACTGGAGAAATGACAGAATTCAAATTTTTGATAAAGAAGGTAATTTTTTAGATAAGTTTGGGGATAATGGTAATAAAGAAAGTACTTTATTTAGACCTTCTGACGTAGCAAAAGATAAAAATAACTATTATTACGTATCAGATTGGGGTAATCAGAGAGTACAAATATATAATGATAAATTTGAATATTGTGGCTTTCTTAGAGGAGAGGCAACTTTATCTGAATGGGCAAAAGAATATTTAGACGCTAATGTTGATGAGAGAAATGCTCGAGAAACTTTTTATCCCGTTATTAATATTGATGATGTTGATGCTCATGAAGAATCAGCCAGAATAGAGTCTTATTTTTGGGATCCTACTTCTGTAATTATTGATAAAAATGACAATTTATTAGTTTTAGATTCTAATAGAAATAGAATTCAAATTTATCACATAGGAGAATAACTATGAATATAAGTAAAGAAAAAGTTCTTGTAACAATACAGCTTTCTGGTGGTAATGACTATTTGAATTGTATCGTCCCATGGGAAAATCCATTCTATAAAGATTCTAGGAAAAATATTATTCTTACCGATGAGGACATAATCCCATTAGATAATAAGCTGGGGCTTAATCCTGGAATGGGAATAATGAAAAAACTTTATGAAAAAGGTAATTTAGCCATAATTCATGGTATTGGATATCCTACTCCCAATCGATCACATTTTAGATCCATGGATATTTGGCATACTGCAGAACCTACAAAAGTAGGTTCAAAGGGCTGGTTAGGTCAAGCTACAAAAGAAATTGATCCTGAGAGTGAGAATGTAGTTACTACAGTAAATTTTAGTGAGTACCTTCCAAGAGCTTTAGTTGCACCTAGTGTTCCTGTTACTTCAGTTGGAGATATAGATAATTATGGATTATTTACATCAATCGAAGATAGTACAAAAAAAACAAAAGCATTAGAAACTTTTAAAAGATTTTACACTCCTATGATGGGCAATGATTTTACAATGGATTATCTTGGCAAAACAGGACTTGATGCCGCTAAAGGTGCAGATATTATCAATGAAGCACCAAAATTATATAAATCGAATATAGAATATCCAAATACAAATATAGGGAAGCAACTAAAAGGTGTGGCTCAAGTACATTTTGCAAATTTTGGAACTAGGATATTTTATGTAAATCATGGAGGTTTTGATACGCATACTAATGAAGTTGTTTTACAAGAATATTTATGGCAGCAACTTTCAGACGGACTAAGCTCTTTTTTTGATGATCTAAAAGAACATAATAGAGGGAAAGAGGTCCTAGTATTCATTTTCTCTGAATTTGGTAGAAGAATAGATGATAACGGAACAGGAACAGATCATGGTTCAGGAGGAGTTTCTTTCTTATTGGGAGAAAGTGTTAGAGGTGGACATTACAATGAATACCCTTCACTAAAACCAAGTGAACGCATTGAAGGAGACTTAAAATTCAATTATGATTTTAGAGGGTTATATTCTGATATTTTGGAAGACTGGTTATCTGTAGAAGCTAAAAATATTGTTGGCGGTAATTTTGAAAAAATAAGACCATTCTTATAAAAGGAGTTTGATTTGAA
>Ga0209402_10000080_pt1 | contig 112616 bp, 105 predicted proteins | sample ArcticOcean_MG_C_3_FD_187437 | JGI IMG/M metagenome (GOLD analysis project Ga0209402, IMG submission 187437) | Marine microbial communities from western Arctic Ocean - ArcticOcean_MG_CB8_126 (SPAdes) (version 2) | ecosystem: Environmental > Aquatic > Marine > Oceanic | place: Arctic Ocean...
TGAGGGGCCATATCCAGGCGGTCCTAATGAGGGGCCATATCCAGGCGGTCCTAATGAGGGACCATATCCAGGCGGTCCTAATGAGGGACCATATCCAGGCGGTCCTAATGAGGGACCATATCCAGGCGGTCCTAATGAGGGACCATATCCAGGAGGACCTAGTGATGGTGGATTCGGCCCAGGAGGCCAAGATGATGGTGGCATGATGAGAGGAAGCGGAGAAGGTGGATTCGGCCCAGGAGGCCAAGATGATGGTGGCATGATGAGAGGAAGCGGAGAAGGTGGATTCGGCCCAGGAGGCCAAGATGATGGTGGCATGATGAGAGGAAGCGGAGAAGGTGGATTCGGCCCAGGAGGCCAAGATGATGGTGGCATGATGAGAGGAAGCGGAGAAGGTGATGCAGGCGCACAAACTGATTATTGGAATGATGGAAGCTCATCTAAATACGACGATGAAGGAAATTACGCAGGTGAATGTAACCCACAAGAAGAACAGTGTGGAAATGAAGGCGGAGGAAGCGGAGATGGTGATGCAGGCGCGCAAACTGATTATTGGAATGATGGAAGCTCATCTAAATACGACGATAGTGGAAATTACGCAGGTGAATGTAACCCACAAGAAGAACAGTGTGGAAGTGAAGGTGGAGATAATCGTGGTGGAGATGATCGTGGTGGAGATGATCGTGGTGGAGATGGGCCTGAGCCTGCTGCATCACCATCTGAGTCTCCTCCTGGAGATGATCGTGGTGGAGATGATCATGGTGGAGATGATCGTGGTGGAGATGATCGTGGTGGAGATGATCGTGGTGGAGATGATCATGGTGGAGATGGTGGAAGTTAATATACCATAGCCATTTTAATTTTATTTAAATGATCACGCATCGGCGGATTGGTCTAAATAGAAAATCATTCGTCCCTCAATAGGAGAGAGATTATTGCGTGTATTTTTCAGATGTTGTTATATAGTCTTTAACTGCTGTTTTGACATCTGAGAACCGAGGGAAATAGTCTAGTTCTTTTTCAGATCTAGAGAGATCGAATCGACAAGCAACTCCCCCCCTATGCGAAGCCATTCCGCCATCGTTTTCGTTGACAATTAAATTGAAACCAGGATAAAGTTCGCATAGGACTTCGGCAAAATCTTTGTGATTAAAGACACATCCTGCGTCGAGTAGGAACTCCCGATAACCAGAATCAAACTGGACATTATCACTTAATGCCGCGAGTGTAACTCCCAATGCGGCATCTTTTGTATAAACCACATTATCGGTTTTTAATTGAGAAGCATTGACCTCGATCGAAGACCCAGATACTGCACTTTCAATCATACGGCAGATCAACCAACCACCAGTATATTGTGGGTTTTTATCATATACCTCATATTGGGTTTGGAGTTTCCCAGGACCCCAAGTGCTACCAAAACGTGTTATTACCAACTCTAGGTTGTTGGCTCTGGAATATCGTATTGCAAAATATTCTACCATTTTATTTGTAATAGTGTAAAAGGGAACATGATCCAAAGAGGTTCTAGAAAACTTTGGGTAATCAATGGGAAGTGGCTTGAAAAGAGGGGGGCCATATTCTTCGGATATGGTGTCAAAAACGGATTTGGAGCTTGAGAAAACTACCCGTTTTATACCAGAATTTACTGCTGCTTTTAGAACATTTCCAGTTCCAGATACATTCACGTCAAGGGCGTGTACAGGGTGTTCTTCGGAATATGCAGGTAAAATTTTAGCTAGATGGATTACTCGGTCGACGTCGTAGTTAGAGACGCAGTTGGAAATAGAATCATAGTTAGTTATATCCCCTTCGACAAAATGTATGTTTTTCTTGATGTCATCTATAAATTGTTCTCGAATATTAATATCGAAAATAATGGGAGTATGTCCGTTTTCTAATAGTTCATGGGCCACCCAGGCCCCTATGCTTCCAGTTCCACCAGTGACTAGGATATTCATAAGAGGACGTAAGTCCGAAGAGAATAAAAATGATCAGGGTGAAGTGTTGGCAGAATTGTGAGTGTATTTTGTCCCCAACCTATACAGGATAAAAGCCCCAATAAGCATACAGAATGCAAATCCTGCGAATGCGTATTCATATCCAAGCAGGGTTGCCATGATCCCTATGTATAAAGGACCCATACTTCCAATTCCAATGAAGATAGTTCGTACTGCGCCGTAGTCTCCGGCATTGCTTTCTCGAGAAACGGCGTCTAGAAGTATTGATTGCATAGGAGGTGTGAAAGCTTTTTGCCCTATGGCTATAACTGCGATCCCACCAAATATAAGGAGGAAATTGGAGAAGAACAATAAGGACAGAATGCCTATCGATATCAGAAGTAAAGATATTATTGTGATTTTAGTTCCTCCGAATTTATCGGCGAGTTCACCGGACAAGGGTTTGACGAATAAGCCAATCGCGAATAATAGTGCAAATCCACCTGCTGCAAATGATATAGAAAATCCATGATAGGTTTGTAGAAAGAGAGGTAGGAATCCTATAAATCCTTGAAGAACGAATGAAAATAACCCATTGACAAAGGTTAATTGACGGATAGAACGGGATCGAAAAAGTCTCTTCATTGTCGAAGTGAACTCGAGGGGGACTGGATGGAAGACATAGTGGCCATGACTAGAAGTGTGGTATAGAATTAATACACCTATAGCTGCGAAAAGTACGGGGATAAAAACGGCGCGCCAAGTTGCCACTACCACTATTGCAACTAAGGCTGCAAAGATACCAGCTAGGTCTATGGCGATTAAGTGGATTCCAAATGCACGGTTGCGTTTGGTTATGTAAAAATCAGATAGAAGAGAGCGTGCAGGCGTATGAAAAAGACCGTCACACGCCCCAATGACAATAACGCCTATGATAAATGCCCAATAAGTAGGGACAGATAAGAGTATTATACATCCAGTTATCAATAAAAGAAAGCTGACGACAAGTACTGTCTTTCTTGATAGGTGGTCCGAAAATTTTCCTCCAGGGTACTGGAGAAATGCAGATGTCAGTGTGAGGAGTGAAAGAGCACCTCCTGCAATAGCTGGCGTAATAGATAGATCAGCCGTGATAACAGGCAACAACGGAGGAAGGACTAACTTGGAAAACTTAGCTAATGTAGCACCTAATGTGAGTATTAAAAGAAGTCTTGCATGATAGCCACTAAATAGATGCTCTTTTTGGATAGAAAGAACATCTGAATCACGGTGATTTTTTGTTGTTTGCAGAAAAGTTTTATTCACTCCAACATATATTTAGAGATGACTAATATTAATAGTAGTTGATACTAAATTAATATTTTGTCAAGTATAATTTAAAGGATATATACATAGCATTAGAGCTAAGAAGATACCTTAAAGATTAGAAATTGAGATTAGAAATTGAGATTAGAAATTGAGATTAGAAATTGAGATTAGAAATTGAGATTAGAAATTGAGATTAGAAATTGAGATTATAGATGGCCGCCTCTTCTCCCAGTGCGATCCCCATGTTCAACGATTTTACTAGCTTCTGTATCGAGGAACCAGTGGCCACAGAAGGGACACATCATTTTATTTTCAGTACCTCGGAAATCCGCGGCCTGTGCCATGAATTCTCCGTCACATTTGGGGCATGAAGCCCAGAATATACCTACCATAATTTTTTACCTTTTTTATATTTATTTATTTGATTATTTTACGCTTGTTTTGAAATCGCCCAATTCACCGTCGCCACCTAATTTTCGGTAGCTCTCCATGTCAGACTGGTTGATCCAATCGCTAGGATTAGCTTCCACAATTGCCTTGACGTCCTCTGGAACGTTAACTCTAGCTGCGTAAGCGTACTCTAGTGGTTGAGTTGCATCAATTATCATCTTAGGTCCTTTTACATCATACCCAGGTTCGATAGTGGGATCTAGAGTGTTGTTTTTACAACCAGGAATTATATCAATGTCTTTGTCGAATCTACATCTTGTTGAAATGGCCCACAGAACTTGTGCTTCGTTGAACACATCGATGTCGTCGTCAACTACCACAACTTCTTTTAAGATTTGATCTGTTTGTGCTATTGCTGCAAGGGCAGCCATTTTACCTTCACCTTCTGCTTGTTTCTTTATAGAGATATAAGCTCGGAATCTCCCACAACCACTTGGAGGCTGATGGCAAGCAGTGAGATATGGAATCCTACCGTAATGTTTGAGTGCGTTGTACATACCAGCTTCCTTGGACAGTGTCCCTGCAAGCCAATGGTCTCTGTAACCAGCGAAAACAGTTTGTAGAACAGCATTTTCACGCCGGGTGATGTTTGTTACGTTTATAACAGGCCTCATACGCATAGGGCCATAGTACCCAGGGTATTCACCGAAAGGTGCTTCTGCTTCTAGTTCGTGTGGCGGGATTTCTCCTTCTAGAATTATTTCTGCATCTGCAGGTACCATGAATTCATCGCCCCAAGTTTCTGACGGGACAAGTCGAAGAGGTTCATCTAATACCCCACCCATGACTTCATATTCATCTATACCATATGCTGCAAGGGTTAGAGATCCAAGATAGTATGCTGGGTGATGGCCTAGAACTATGACAACGGGTGTTGCTTCATCATTTTTCCAATTTTCTGCCACGATTCTGTGGTTATGTCGGGGCGACATATGGATACCGAGTCTATCAGGTCCCTTGTATTGAGTTCTTAAGAAAGCACTGTTATAGAAAGGCTCGCCATTGTTGAGCTCGTCTGCTTGATCTTGAGGTCCACGCATGACATTTGCCATATCAAAATAAGGTGCAGGATCCATTTCATTGATCCTCATCATAGGTAACTTATCAACTCTGACTTCGCCATATTCCTTGACGTGACTTATTTCCTTTGCAGGAGCGTCTTTCGCTTTAATTATTTGAGGTGCTATTGTTTCTCGTTCGCGCCTAGCCAGCTCTAGTGCCAATTCCATTCGGTAATTGTTTCGAGGCATTCCAAGAGCCCTAGCAAGGCGTTTTCTGTCTGCAAAAATATTGCTTGCCAGAGATACTTTTCCTGGACCAGTGCTTTCGCCGCCGATTCCAAGTGGGTTGGTGAAATGCACCAGGGGCCATTCACTTCGTTTTTCTAAATAGGATAGGACTGCACTAGCTTCAAATAAATCCGGCCGTATTTCACGGTCTACGGTCAGAACTTCATCGGAAACTTCTTCGATAAAGCCTTGCAAACTTTTTGGCATTACATGACAGAGTAAAAGATATACTTACTTATATTCTTCGAAGTGTTTTTTAGAAAGGTGCCCTATAAGATTGCAGGGAAAATGAATATCCTAGGTGGTTAAGTTTATACCTCGATAGGCTTGAAGTTTGATAGTGATGCTTGAAATAAATGATTCTGCCCCAGATTTTAATTTGTTGAACCAGGATGGAAAAAAAGTTAGTTTAAGAGATTTTAAAGATAAAAATGTTGTAATTTATTTCTACCCCAGGGCAAACACACCTGGATGCATAACTGAAGCATGTGGATTTAGAGATGACTGGTCAGGATTTAAAAAAGAAAACATATCGGTTATCGGGATAAGTGACGACCCTGTTAAAAAAATAGCACAGTTTCATAAAAAATATGATTTGAATTTCGACCTGCTAAGTGATGAAAATGGAGAAATGTCCAGGGGATATAATGCATATGGGGAAAAAAATATGTTTGGGAAAAAATTCATGGGGGTTAAAAGGAGCACATATATTGTATGCCCGCACGGGAAAATTTTGAGCGTTTATTCGAAAGTAAAAGTTGCTGAACATGCTAAGCAGATTTTAATTGAAATGAAAGATAAAAAATGCAATCATGACGGTAGCATTTAGGATATTGAAGTATGGATGTAGCAAAGTTAGTTGTAGATTAAAGGTCGAGGCATATCGTCCTATCGGCCCATTTTTGTAGCTTTGATAATGAAGATTTTTCAAATTTAGATATTGGATCGTCAGACCCTAGCTCAGTTCCTTTAAAAGCGTTTATTACAGAACACTCTGCACCATCACAATAATTAATCAAGGTGTCCAGATTTTGAGAAGGGGACTGCAGGGGAATTGTTATATCGTTTATGAAAATTGCCTTTTTGGTTGGTGGTAAAGTACTGATTAAAGTTTCTGCTCTTTCAGAGTTCATGGATGCCATTTCAAGGGCTTCTTTTTCATTTTTACTTTCAGCCCTAGGTGCATAAGTTTCTAAATAACCATACCAAATATCAGAATTTAAAGTGGTGAAACGTGATAAATGCCGACCTAGTACCCTGCCATTATAAAGATATTCGGGGCCAAACTCCAATACAATTATATTTTTTGAACCATTTAATAAAGTCCATTTTTCAAGAGCCTTTGATGTGAGCCTAGTTTTACCGGAGTTTGAAGGACCAGTTATAAGAGTCGATCCTTGAAGTGGAAATGGTAGTTCATCATTAGTTAACATGGCATTATTTAGAAAATCTAAGAATAATGAATTTAAAGATTAGAATTAACATCGATACAGAAAGAATAAGAGAAAAGAATACAACTAATCCCGAAAGAGAAATTGGGTCTACAATACTGAATGAGTTTATATCGAATACAGAGGGTAGATGATTTTTTAGGATGTATGCAGCTGCTGTGTAAGAAGTGATGGCTACCAATGCAATCCCTCCAATATTCAATATGGGGTGAGTTTTGTCAGAGAGTTCAGAAATGTTTAGGATATATAAAACCAGGAGTAAAGCAAATGGAGTCCCAACCAATCCGACTGCTAGAACAACTACTAGTAAAGAGAAAAATGATCCAGAAATGAATGCACCGCTAGCTGAAAATAGAGCGAAAAGAACCAAGAGAACTTTATGTCTTGAAATTGGAATGATTTGATCGGAGTTTTTAAACTTCGAGAATGGGATTAGTCTTGTCAAAACGAGAGGGATTGAAGAATCATTTGACCCATCAAATGCCCAACCTAATTTGTCTGCTATAGGATATACGGGAACTAGAGTATTACCGCCTAAAGTTGATATTCCAGCAGCCCAAAGTCCAAACAAAAATAGCCATGTTGCGTGAGATCCAGTTAGAGGACCTAGTGCTTGGGCTGCTTTGACTGCGGTCAAATCTGCAGGGTTAATACTAGGGGAGTGAAGAACACTGGCAGCAACTAAGAAAATTGCCACACTGTAGATACCGAATGCCACAAGCATGGATGCGCCAATGTCAAAAGAAGCTAGGGAATAATCATTTTTGGTCCATTTTCTAGCCATCATAACATAAGAATGGACAGTGATTAGAGATACATGGACTGCACCACCTAGAATTCCAGCTGCGATTAATGCCCCATTAGATCCAGATGGGAAAGAAGGTATTAAACCAGATATTGCATGAATCGGGTCAATCTGTATAACGAAAAGTGAAGATATAAAAATTAAAACTATTATAGAAACGAGTGCCTTTGCGAGTAACTCGATGAAACGGTACCCTCGACCTGCTAGACCAACAGCTAGTATAATTGCCCACACAATGCCCCATATTCTAGAATCAATTCCAGTAATTAATTCACTTATATCGGAAACACCTTTCATAATTATAAGTTGGGCTAGTCCTGCTGCAACTACTACATCAATTACTAGAATCCAGGCCCATCTATTTCCAATATTTTCTTCGACTGCCCGGATTAAACCAGTCCCAGTAAGAAGACCGAGCCTCATTGACAAATACTGAGCAAGAGACCCTAGAATTGCAGATAGAACTACTATCCAGAGAAAAACGTGTCCAAAGACTGCACCGGCAGTTATAACAGCGGCCATAGTCGCAGGTCCTGCGGCGATTGCCCCAATTATCCAAGATGGTCCCGTTTTAGAGAGTAGATTTTTCCAAGAAGAAAATGAAATTTTTAGCATTGAAATTTTACCATTTAAAGTATCAATGTCCTCGGTTGTATTTAACTACTTTTTTAATTTATCTTTGTCTAGATTGCTTAGATCTTGTATTTCTTCTTGGAATCGTTCAAAGGAGAAATCTTCCAAGGGGAAGAATCTATGAAGAACTGTTGGGAAAAATGATTTTCCATGGGCGAAAAAGATTGATAGAATTGAGGAGATAAAAGCTGCCCCAGAAAATGCCATAATGAAACTGCGTTCAGGAGCCAACGCCCCGAAAAATGGGATGCTGTTGATGATAGATGAAATGAAGGCATTGGGGAAATAAATAAGTCCAACTGCCAAACCAATTATTGAAGATAAAATAAACCCAGACCCAGTTGTTTTTTTGGAATAGAGCCCATAAAGTAAAGGTCCTGCTATAGCTGCACAAAGTAAATCTGCCAATAAAAATAGTTGAAGTACACTTCTGGCCCTGATACTTATAAATATTGCAATTGCAGCCATTATAACTATGATTACCCTAGTTCCAAAACGTAAAAAACTATCAGAGGGAGTGGGGAAATATTTAGGCAAATCTACTATGATGATACTTGAAAGGGCATTTAGTAGAGAATCTGCAGTCCCAATTGTGAGCAATAGTGCCAACAAGAGAACCACTAATAGCACAGGTTCAGGGGAAACGGACTGGAACAACAGGAAGAAAGCAGAACTAGCATTGTAGCCGGGGTTTGATGGGTCTGTTATTAAGTCTATATGCCCTCGTGCGATCACACCAAACATTCCAGCTATAATGACTATGAATAGATTGATAAATGCAGCAGCTATGAAAGATGTTTTAAGAGTAGAGTCATCACGGGAAGAATAAATTCTTTGCCACCAGGTTTGGTTAAGAAGTTCGGCCCCTAGTATAGCTATAGCAATCCAAAATCCAAATAGAAGTCCAGTTTTAAATCCAGGATTGAGTAAATTTGGATCAACTGACAATACGTTTACATAAACTGTTTCAGAACCACCCAGTGTATAGATAATAAAAATAGCACACGCTACGATTAATGGCAGGAGTAAAATTGTTTGTAGTGTGTCTGTGAAAATACTGGCCTTGAGACCTCCGTAACCTGTGTAGAGAAGTACAAAAAAGATTATTAAAAATGCAGATTGCCAGCGAGGTATGTCCATTATTAATTCTAAAACGCCGCCCATTCCAGTTAGTTCTGCAGATAGAAATAGAATCATATAACATACGCTTACAAATAAAACTAATCCGTAAGCTAGAGGCCCATATCTGACATACGCGTATTCTGTTACGCTATGGCCTTTGGGGATTAGTTTACGTATCCTTGGGCCAAGTTTTGCGTATGTTAAAAGGGGCAATGCTTCTCCGATTCCGTATCCTATGATTGCAGATAAACCTCCGAAAACTGCACCTGCCTCTACAGGAACAAAAAGAATCCATACGCCCATGACAGATGAGATCAGAGTTGCAACAGTTGCACCTGGCCCGATAGTATTGCGTGAAGAGATTAGATCCTCTACAGAATTTATTTTTCCTTTTGAATACCAGATACCTAGGACTGTGAAACTAGTTAAGAGAATAAATGCCAAATATAAGAATAAAGTTGAATTCATGGAAAATTCTAATAACATTTAATTTAAACTTGAGGATAAAAGGATTATGTATGATTGTGATCGATTTATTATCTACGTGAATAATAAATAAGTGAGTTTAGATCAAAATAGGGATGAAAATGAAAATTGATATTGAAAATGGCAAAAGGAAAACGGCCCCAATTACCCCACCTATAGCTATGAGTATAGCAGGGAGTGATTCTGGAGGTTGTGCAGGCATTCAAGCAGATCTAAAAACTATAGAATCTATAGGAGTTTTTGGAACTTGTGCCATCACTTCCATTACAGCTCAAAATACAAGTGGAGTGGATTCGGTTATGGCAATACCAGTATCTGAAGTAGAAGCTCAAATAAAATCAATCTTGTCAGATTTTAAAGTAAACGCTGCTAAAACTGGTATGTTAGCCAATTACGAGATAATAAAAATGGTAGCTAGAGTCTCGAATGACTTTGATTTTCCACTGGTAGTCGATCCCGTCATGATATCAACATCAGGGGATAAATTATTAGAAATTGGATCTGAGAAAGCATATAAAAAATTAATAAAAAATTCTCAAATGGTAACACCTAATTCTGATGAGGCGGAGGTGTTGTCAGATATCGTAATAGAAACTACAGATGATGCCATTGAGGCTGGTAAAAAAATACTTAGTATGGGTACAGAAAGTGTTCTCGTGAAGGGCGGACATATTCCGAGCACTAAAGTGGTAGATGTATTTGTAACGGATAAAGAAACAATTGAAATTGATCACAAATGGATAGATTCAGATATAACACATGGTTCGGGGTGTACGTTGTCTAGTGCAATTGTAGCCAACATTGCAAATGGGAATTCAATTAAAGAATCGGTTTTGTCAAGCATTTCTTTTGTGGAGCGTGCACTAAGATATCCAATTGACATTGGTAATGGCCCAGGTTCAATTCACCATTTTGCAACAATAAGAGAACTTGCGGATCGCCATGTCACTCTTGAAAGTGTTAGAATGATTATAACCGAGATGAGTAGAATGGATATGAGATCACTAGTACCAGAGGTTGGAATGAATATAGTGGGTGCAACGAATTATGCGGAAAGAGTTGAAGAGATGGCAGGAGTAGAGGGCAGGATTACTAAAACATCAGGGGGCGTGAATATTGGAACAGACATAAGATTTGGGGCTTCAAGTCATGTTGCTAGATTTTTAAGAGAATCTAGAGAATACCATCCACGTCTTAGGTTCGCAATGAATTGTAAATTTAATAAAGAGATTGAGTCTAAAATAGAAAAAATTGGGTGGGAAACTAGGGAATATTTGAGAGAGGATCAGGATGAAAAGAACACAATGGAATGGGGTGCTAGGCAAGTTTTCACAGGGGAGAACTTGCCTATAAAAGTAATAATTGACAGAGGTGCCATGGGAAAGGAGCCTATGTTGAAACTTCTATTTGAGACTCCAGAAGAAATGTTGTCAAGCATAGAAGCATTATTAAATTGAGATTATTTCTTGTAAACTGAGATAGGTTTTGCACCACCCTCAAGTGAAGAAAGTTCGAGTTCAATTAATTCGTTTCTAGAAGCGTCAAGTGTTGCTATGTGGTTTCCAGCTAGTTCTCCTGCAGTGCTTTTGAAACAAGTGGGCCCACAAGATATGAGTATCTCTTTGACGCTGCTGAAACCGGGGTATAACAGAATATCTCCAATGGAAGGGTATACTGTGTGATTTTCATGAGGTAATTCGGGCATATTAGAATCGTCTATGTCAATCCAAACTGCGAATCCACTCCACCTAACATGGAAAAGTTTTGATTTCAGAGGGAGTAACGAGAGGAAGGCTTTGGTTGATTTTGGAGCATCTGATTCGAGTAGGGTCGCGAGGAAAATATCGCCGTCAATATTGAATTCAACTTCCATATACTCACCAATATTGGACAGAGATAGCATATAAATTCCGATGAGACATCAAGCGTAATTTTTATCCAGGTATTCGGTTATATCTGAACTCTCATATAGAGAAATGCCAGTTGTATTGTCTACTAAGAATGGTATTTGGTCTTCCCCCCCGAGGGCCATCATTGAATCATATGATAGTTGATTAATGATATCCCCACCACTCTTTGAAGTGTGCCGAGGATTATGAGAAACATAAGAAATTCCAAGCTCAGTTAATTTTTTTCTGACTTTTGAACACCATGGACAACTCTCCGCTTGATATAATTCTATCATGTTAAGAGAGTCTGTAGAGGAGACGGATTAATTTAGCGAAAACTGGTTTGAAGATAATAGATTTGTCCAGCCATAATAACCCTCAGATAAATTTAAAATTTTGGCGCCTTGAGGAACCCCAGTATAAGATTTTAGTAGCCTTATTGCTTGCAAAGAACTTTGCCCTATTGAACAGACAACAACGATGTTAGATTCAAGATCAATATTCTGGATTTCACTTGCAAAACTATATAAAGGGATATTTAAAGATCCAGGAATACTACCGTTCAAATATTCATCTTTGGAACGGACATCAATTACTTGCATCTCAGTCCCTTCTTTCAATTCATCGTATAATTCTTTGGCAGTTATTTCCACCGTATCTTCCATATCATTTGTTGAGTTCATAGAAACTTAAATGCATTTACTTGAAAAGGTAAAAATAAGTGATGATATCTCTATGTTTATGTCAAAAGATACCTAAGTAAAGGGCATGGATGGCCCAAACCTCGATTCAAAAGGACTCGAGAGATACTCTAGACAGATTATTATGGAAGAGATAGGACCTAATGGCCAGAATGCCTTATTAAAAAGTAGAGTTTTGGTCATAGGTGCTGGTGGATTGGGATGCCCTGCCATTCAGTATTTGGCTGCTGCAGGAGTAGGAACTATAGGCATAGTGGATCATGATGTGGTAGAGATGTCTAACCTGCATCGCCAAGTGATTCATGGAGTTGGAGATCTTGGAAAGGAAAAGGTTGAAAGTGCACGTGAATTTATATACCAAATTAATCCAGATATTATTGTTGAAACACAATGCACACGTGTCGTTCCCCAAAATATTATGGATTTGGTGAAGCGATATGATTTCATCATAGACGGCACAGATAATTTTGAAAGCTGTTTCCTAATTAATGATGCTTGTACTTTATTGAGTAAGCCATACAGTTATGGCGCAGTTCTTAGATTTTCAGGGAGGGCCATGACATTTCCTGCAAAAGATGAGTCTCCATGTTATCGTTGTGTTTTTGCAAATGCACCCCCAGAGGGTACAGTCCCCAATTGTTCAACTGCAGGTGTCATGGGGAGTGTTGCAGGAGTAATAGGCAGCATTCAAGCCACAGAAGCAATTAAAAGTATATCCGGGATTGGAAAATTAATAGAAGGAAGATTGATAGAATACAATGCACTAGATATGTCGTTTGAAGAAGTGAGAATAAAACGGAATATAAACTGCCCAGTATGCGGAGAATATCCTACAATTAAAACGATAGAAGATGTAGAATATACAGGAGCATGTATTGTGAAATAAAAAGTAGAAAATGTACCGAATTAGTTTTATGTATTGTATTGGAACCGAGTTTAAATTGATAAACTGACAACTAAACCGTCCCCAACTGGAATTACAATAGTTTCAAATAAAGGATCATTCTTTAATTCAAGTAGGTAGTTTGCAGTCCCCCGGGTGTTTTTATTTAAAGACACATTTGGTTCTGAATCCAGAAATGAAACTAGATCATTAAAATGAACAGTCATTCCAGACATGGCGTTATCTGCTATAATAATTCCACCAGGTGAAAGTTGTTTTTTTACGGAGTGAAAGTCAGCTAGGTAATCACTATTATGGTGGTCAAATAAAATGAGGTCGAAAGTATCGGAATTGTTATCGAATATTTTTTTTGCCTCTCCTACTTCGAATATGGCTTTTTCTGAGACACCTGCCCGGTTGAGAAAATCGCGAGCTAGATTTAATTCATTTTTATCTCTATCAGTTAAGATTACAGACCCATCGGAAGGGAGACCCTTGGCAATCCAATACGCAGAATAGCCAAAGCCTGAACCAAACTCGAATGCTTTTTTTGCACCGGACATTCTAGTTAAAAATTGTATTATCCTTCCTGCTTGGATACCCACAGTTGGAAAGTTTCGATCTTTTGCCATAGCCTCCATTTCAATTAGAATCGGGTCTATTTCTGGAGAAATTGAATCTAAGAACCTAATAGCATCTAATGAGAGAATTGAATTCATTTGATAGAAGTAGATAAATGCGCAAACATAATAACATTTCTTGGGTTAGAAATGGGTAGCGAAATGTTAGATGTGTTTAGGAATTACATTTATGTGGGTAGAACCACTCACAGGATTTACTTCCACGGAAACATCTGTATCGAAAGCTTTCGATATGTTGGCACTAGTGAGTACAGTAGAAGGAGGACCCATGGAAAGAATTTCACCGTCTGACAAAAATAAAATCTGGTCACAGAAATTAGCTGCTAGTTCTAGATCATGTAGAACCACTATGGCAAGTTTTTCAAATGTTTTAACCTGATGTTTAATTAAATTCAATATTCGAGAAGTGTGTCTAAAATCTAGACTTGCAACGGGCTCGTCAAGTAATAAAATTGGGGTTTCTTGGGCAAGTGATCTAGCAATTAACACTCTTGCTTTTTCCCCACCACTTAGAGATGCCATAGTGCGTTCTTTTAGACCTATCAAGTCTGTTTGTTCCAATGCCCAATTGATCATATCATTATTCAGATTTGATTTTCCAAAAGTAGATTGGTAAGGATAACGCCCCATTTCTACAATTTCGCCAACTGTGAAATTGAACGAAATGGGAGTTTTTTGAGGGACCACAGATATGTGTTTACTTATGTGTTTAGGAGATAAGTTATTCAATTCATGGGGGCCTATAGAAATGGTTCCTTTTGAGGGCCTTATGTTTCCATTTAGTGTCCTAATAAGGGTGGTCTTTCCAGATCCATTTGGCCCAACAATGCCAACAAAGGTTGACTCTGGAAAAGTTGCAGAGATATTTTTTAGAATGGTATTATTACCTATACACACAGATAAATTTTTTACGCTGATAGAGGTCACGATAGAGACCGTCCTTTATTGATTAAGAGATAAAGAAAAAATGGAACTCCGACTATGGCAGTTATAATACCAACAGGTATTTCCGCAGGACCGGATCGGGCCAGTGTATCTGCCATTACTAGGAATATTGCGCCAGCAAATGCACTTGTAGGCAGTAGGATTCTATGGTCTGGGCCAACTATGAGACGCATGAAATGTGGAATTATAAGTCCAACAAATCCTATGATACCAGAAACCGAAACTGCAACTGCTGTGAGAATACTAGAAATGGCCAAAAGTATCCTCTTTGTTTGTTCAACGTTTACACCTAGACTATGTGCATTTTCTTCTCCTAAATAAAGTGCATTCAAGTCCCGGGTGAAAAATAATAAGATTAAGAACCCAATTGAAACAATAGGTAAAGTGAAAATAATATCAGCCCAACTTGCAGTATGTAAATGCCCCATTAGCCAGAAAATTGCACTTCTAAGATTGTTTCCACTGAGTAGAAGGAGTAAGGATATTATTGCTGCAAGAAATGTTTGAATTGCAATTCCAGCTAGTAAGAGTGTTGCTACGGATGTTCTTTTATTTTCTGTAGATATATAGAAAACAAAAAATGCGGCCATTAAAGCCCCCAAGATGGCGGCCATTTCAATTCCCAATGGAATGGATAGGCCTAGAGCTATTATCGCGACAGCACCAGTTGCAGCCCCTGCAGATACTCCAATAATAGAAGGGTCTGCCAGAGGATTTCTAAAGAAACCTTGCATGATGGTTCCAGAAGCAGAGAGGGCGAATCCGACAATTGCTGCGAGAATTATACGGGGCAATCTTAGAGTCATTAAAATAGTTAATTCTGTTTGGGATATTGAACTGACCCCGGGAGAGAGAAAATATGAAATGGAATTTAAAATTAGATTAGAGGATAGTTTTGCCGGTCCAAGATCAGAACTAACTATTGAAACCATAACCAATATGGTTGAAAGAGCTAATGTCCAACTAGCTACTCGGCTTAAATGCAACATCAATAATCAATTAAATTTGAATTAGATAAAAAAGTATTGCATTTGGATAAGTGATTAAATTTAATTAAAGGAGAAGTATAAATCCGAAGAGCATTAGGATGAAGTATGGTTGACAGGTTTATTTACCCTGCATATTTAGATTCTATGAAAACTAGAAAAGAAGGCAGGCGTGTGGCGAAAAAAATTGCTGTTGAAGGCCCAACTATGGCGGAAATTGAATTGGCAGTGAAAAAAATAGGGTATATTCCAGAAATAGAAAATGAAAAATCATACCCTAGACAGGCATGGGAAAAAACAGGCAGGGTCAGAGTGAAAAATTCAAATGATTCGGCAAAAAATGACATAGTTCAGGCTGTTGCAGCATATGTTCGAGCAATTAGAAATGAAAAGAATAGGACAGATTAAAACTACTATAGACAGCATAGCAATAGTAAGAGGAGATGATGAAACTTGTCCAGATATTGGCACAAAAGTAGTTGATGAAAGATTGGAAGAAATGGGACATGTTGTCGACATAATTGGACCAATTAGTAGGCCATATATCCTCATTAAAACCAAAATGCATGATGAAAGTATAGTAGGAAAACGTTTGTATTCTCGGTGAATACACGAGAAAAAATAATTGTTTGGTTAAAAATGAAATTAAAATATCAGAAAATTTGTGCAGTTTGCCTAATATTGATGATTACCGTTATTGTTCAAATCGGTGCAGTATATCTTGTGGAACCTTTCATAGAAGAGGGTTATCATGCCGTAGAAGATCCAACGGATCCTGTGAATGGATTGATATATTTGGCAATGGTGCTGGCATTTACTGCGGTTTTATTGTCAATTCTAAAGAAAAAAATGGACACATTCGTTCGACTCTTAATTATAGCCATGTGCGGATTTATATCCACATATGCATTTAAAATTTTGGCGAATGGTTTTTTCCAAGGTAGAGTGACAGATATTATTGCAATTGCCCTAGCAGTGGGATTGAGTTTTTCCTTGTACGCGTATCCAGAATGGTATGTAATTGACATAGCAGGGATAATTGTAAGTATGAGTGCAGCAGGAATATTTGGGATTAGTTTTGGCCCGCTTCCTGCCCTGATACTACTTCTATTATTAACGTTTTATGACATTGTGAGTGTTTATCGAACGAAGCATATGTTAACATTAGCTGAAGAAGTTGGGAGATTAAAATTGCCATTGATATTTGTAGTCCCGTTATCGTGGAGATATTCGTTTGTTAAAAGTGAGATAGGTGTAAATACCGAAGTTCAAAGAGAAGCGTATTTCCTAGGTTTGGGGGACTTGATACTCCCTACCATTATAGTGACTAGTGCGGTGAGTTTTTCTGAAGCAAATTATATTTTTTCCGCGTTGCCTTTCAATTTTCCTGCCATTGGAGGTATGGTCGGAACGATTTTTGGTATGGCGGTTCTGCTATGGTTAGTTGATAGAGGAAAGGCCCATGCTGGACTCCCATTCCTTAATGGAGGTGCTTTTTTGGGATATATAGCTGGATCAATTATTTCAGGAATACCTTTAATGACTGCGATTGGGTTATAAACGTTTGAAAATGAATAATTTATCGTTGCATTGCTACACTAGCGGGTTCCATTTCTATCGTGGAGCCCAATCCAGAATCTAAAGCTTTTTTGTAAAGCATATAAGCAGATGAAATGGTTTCAATTGCAGTTCCCCCGCTATCGAATACAGTTAGTTCTTTGTTAGATGACCTCCCTGGTGCAAATCCATTTATTACTTCGCCGAGTTCAGCGTGAATATGGTTTTCATCTATGAGGCCTTTGTTGTATGCCGACATGAATGAACCAGCATCTTTTAGAACACGAGAACGGGTATCGGGCACATATACTGAATTTTGTATTGTGGATTCATCAAGTTCGTTTTTGAATGGATGATATTGGCCGACTGCAGTTATATGTGCCCCAGAAGATAGATGATCATAGCTGAAAACCGGAGTGCTCGAATTTGTTGCAGTGATAACTACGTCTGCATCTAATACTGCCTCTTTTGAGGAATTAACAGATGTGACAGATAAATCCGAATTTTTGTTAAACCTATTAGCGAAACATTCGCGGTTTTTTCTTGTGGGTGAATAGACACATATTTCATTGAATTCTCTGACAGTTAATGCTGCATTGAGTTGACCGATTGCCTGAGGTCCAGAACCAATAATTGCTAACTTGGATACTTTTTTTCGTGCCAATACATCCACTCCCAATGCACCGACTGCACCGGTTTTATAGGGATTCATAGAAGCCCCATCTAATATAGCTAAAGGTTCTCCGGTATTAGAATCAAAAATTGAAGTGAAAAACCAAGCGTCTTTTGAAGAAAATCCTGCAGAATATAGATATCCACCCATAACCCCATCCTTTGGAAGAATTGCAGAATAACCAGTTAATTTTCCAGGAGGTTCTTTACTGAAAAGAGATGCTCTAGGCAGGATTTGTGCCCCATTTCCTTGTTGTTCGTATCCACGTCGAACTGCAGATATATATTCCTCTGGAGAAGCCAAATTGACTATGTCTTGGCTAGTGAGCAATAATGTTGAAACCATGAGAATAGTTAGAGAGGTTATAATAAAAAGAATGTCATTGCAAGAACTATGCAGATATAAAAATAAAATTTTTATTGAGTTATTTCAGCAACTATAGAACCGTTTGAATGGGATAATTTTAAACTAAGTGTGCCATTTTTTTCGTCCCAATTATAAGTAACTATCGAGGTTTTAGGATACACATTTATGGTTGGTTCTGATACCCATTTCATTTCAATTGTTGTGGTCCTATCGTCGGTGTATTCTGGACCATGCTCTGCGTTGGCATGTAACCAGATACTATCATGATCAGGGGATACAGATGCAATTAAATAACTATGTGGTAGGATGGTGCCAGAAAATGATTTTAGGTTAGGGCGAGCATTAATAAATAGACAGTGATTAAATTAGAGTTTAATTTAGTGTTGCCATATATGAAAAAGTCTTTTTGTGTTGGAAAAATAGAATAAATATACTGATGGAATTTGTAGTTATGGGAGATTTAGAGGGGGGGCCTTCTATTTTCCTTGAAGAAAAAAAGTTTAGTTATGCCGGAAAATTTGTAATGAAAGACACGGGTAAAATAGTAGGTAAAATTGAAGGAGACATAATTGCAGCTGCGTCATTTAATTTTGATAGAACTGATAAAAAAATTGCATGGATTAGATGCATATCAATTAGAAAAGATAAGAGAAGAGAAGGCATAGGGCATAATTTAATAATATACATTACCAAAAAAATAGTTGGAGGAGTTCCAGTTTGCGTCAGGGTTGCAGTTAACAATCCGATTGCATATGACACATTTTATAAAGCAGGTTTTGAATATACCGGAAATGAGGTAGGACTGTGTGAATTAATTTTAGAATATCCAAAAAATCAGACATATGATATGTATAGAAAGGGTGCAGAAATATTTGAAAATAGAAAATATAGAAATAATCAGATAGTATAGACTACTTGGAAGAGATTACATTGATGAAAAGCCAAATTGGCTTTTGATTATTCCGCGTCAGATTCAGATAATCGTGTTACGTTAGTTGCACGAGGCCCTTTTGGGGCATCCTCAACCTCAAACTCGACTCGCTCTGCTTCGACCAAGTCAGGTCCTTCGACATCGTCCATGTGGACGAAGATATCTGATTCGGAATCGTCATCAGTTTTTATGAATCCATAGCCTTTACGTGAATGAAAAAATACAATTGTACCAGTCGGCATATTAACAGCTCAAACAAATTAACGAGGGTGAGTAGATATACCCACCGGTGTGAGAATTGTTAAATAGAGTCTATTTTTTGTGTGAAAAGTAAGCTGATTAACATTATTTTTCTAAAATCAAATGAATAATTTTAATTTTTAGACACAATAGGGAGAATTGAAATTTAGAGAAGTTCAAGAGGAATGTAATGGGTAATGCAGCTCTACGTGGTTTGGCAGATTTGCAGATGGTTAAATCAGAAGAGGTTATGGGACTAACTGTTGCGATTGATGCACATAATTGGTTATATAAATATCTAACCACAACGGTGAGATTTACCGAGAGAGGTGCGTACACAACAGAAGAAGGGAAAGAAGTTGCAAATTTAATAGGAATTGTAAAAGGAATATCAAAGTTATTGAAAATGAACATCCACCCTGTAATGGTTTTTGATGGAGTTCCAACGGAATTGAAGAATGATGTTATTTTAGAAAGAAGAAAAGGAAGAGAACTAAGAGAAGTTAAACTTACAGAGGCAATTGAAATGAAAAATGAAGCAGAGATTTCTCGGTTGCAATCTCAGACCCAGAGGCTTACATCTACGATACATAAGACTACAAGAGATTTGTTTGATTTGTTGGATGTGCCATATATTGAGGCACCCGCAGAGGGAGAGGGCCAATGTTCATATATGGCCCGTCACGATGAAAGAATAGATTGTGCAGGTAGTGACGATTACGATACATTGTTGTTTGGTGCCCCGGTAACATTGAGGAAACTCACGGGTGCAGGGGGTGTAGAGATAATGAGATTGTCCAATACCCTTCAAAATAACAACATAACATGGGAACAGTTAGTAGACATAGGGATTCTTTCAGGGACTGATTTCAATGTGGGATTAAAAGGAGTGGGGCCAAAAACTGCTCTGAAAGAAATAATAAGATTGGGTGATGTGTGGAAAGTTTTGGAAGAAAGATCAGAATCGATAGAATATGTTGACCGGGTTAGAGAATTGTTTTTGCAGCCAGAAATCACAGAGAAATATGAATTTGATCTTGGAATGAGTCCAGATATAGAAGGTGCCAAACAATATATAATTAAAGATTGGGAAGTCCCCATAGAAAAAGTTGAACTGGGGCTAGATAAAATTGGAGAAATGACCAATCAAACTGGATTGAACAGATGGTTATAGACCTAAAATAACATTTCACTGAATTCCAAGTTAATTGACATATAGTTGTTCAATGCACGAGAATAATGTGAATAAAAGATATTTTTGATGGTAGAAAGTATATAATGAAATGCAAAAAACAAGATGTTTTAGCCTGTTGATTGCAAAAGAATATTGTGATGAAAGGGCATCGTATTGAACTAGATAGTCTTGGAGAGGTTCAGGTTCCAGAAAGTGCATATTGGGGGGCACAGACACAGCGTGCCATAGAAAATTTCCCAATTAGTGGAGAAACATTTGATTCAGGTTTTATTAGGGCTTTAGGAATTGTAAAAAAATCTGCTGCTAAAGCAAATGGAAAATTGGGAATGATAGATCAGAGAATTGTTGACCCGATTGTGCTTGCGGCTGATGAAGTAATTTCTGGCGAATTAGATGACCAATTTCCAGTAGATATATTCCAAACAGGTTCGGGCACATCTTCTAATATGAATATTAATGAAGTTGTAGCAAATAGAGCGTGCGAGATTATTGGAAAAGAAATTGGATCCAAAATAATCCACCCTAATGACCATGTGAATTTTGGACAGTCTTCAAATGATATAATACCCACAGTGATGCACATTGCTGCATTGGAAGCGATTGAAAATGAAGTCATTCCAGCTTTGAATATATTAAGAGAAGCACTGGAAAAGAAAGAGATAGAATTTGAAGATGTGGTTAAAACGGGTAGGACACATCTTCAAGATGCGACTCCAGTTACATTGGGACAAGAATTTGGAGGATATAAAGCACAGATATCAAAAGGTATTTTGAGAGTAGAAAATGTAAGGAAAAGTCTTGAAGAACTTGCAATTGGAGGGACAGCAGTGGGAACAGGATTGAATATGCACCCGGATTTTCCAGAAACTACAATTAAATACATATCTGAAGAGACAGGCATATCATTTAGAGAGGCAGAAAATCATTTTGAGGCTCAAGCGGCACACGATGCCATGTCAGAAGCACATGCATCATTGAGAGTGGTTGCAGGATCGATGAACAAAATAGCAAATGATTTGAGATTACTAGCGTCGGGCCCAAGAAATGGATTGGGAGAACTAATACAACCTGAAAATCAACCGGGATCTTCTATCATGCCTGGAAAAATAAATCCAGTCATAGCAGAAGCTGTGAATCAAGTCCATAAACGCATTATGGGGAATGATTTGACTATAGCATATAGTGCTTCTGAAGGGCAATTGGAATTGAATTTGTATAAGCCAATATTGGCGAATGATTTTTTAAATTCTACAAAAATACTTTCTAATGTTGCGATTGTATTCGCTGAAAAGTTTATTTCTTTGCTTGGAGCTAATAAGGATAAATGCGAAGAACAAGTTGAATGGAGCATGGCACTTGCGACTTCGTTAAGTCCACGTATTGGGTATGATAAAGCTGCCAAGATTGCTAAATCTGCATATGAAAATAAAAAGAAAGTTCGAGATGTGGTAATTGAGAGTGGAGAGATTAGTGAAGAAGAGATAGACGAAATATTAGATGCTAGACGTATGACAAAACCTGGAATTCTTGGGTCAGAATAGTTCATAGACATATTTTTCGCATCACTATACGGAGTGCTTTTTATCCGCTCAGGTCCCATTTATGTCCGATGGAGGATCGGGAATATTCTGATTTGGGGTTGAAAGCAGGTCTAGAGATACACCAGCAACTCAATACAAAGCACAAGCTGTTTTGCAAGTGCCCAACTATAATTCGTGAATCAAATGAATCAATTAAATCCTTTTCTCGGAGATTGCATGTTACTATGTCAGAAATGGGAGAAGTCGATAGGGCAGCATTGGAAGAAGATCAACGAGGGAAGAAATTCAGATACCTCTCTTTTGACAGCACTTGTCTTGTAGAAGATGATGAAGAGCCACCAGGAGAATTGAATGAAGAGGCTTTAGAAATAGCATTGGAGATTGCATTACTGCTAGGCATGAAACCTTTAGACCAGGTTCATGTGATGAGAAAAATGGTGATAGATGGCTCAAATACTTCGGGGTTTCAAAGGACAGCATTGGTTGCCCAGGGGGGAGAGATTATGACTGAAAATGGAGTGGTGAGATTGGGAGATTTAATGATAGAAGAAGAAAGTGCTAAGAGAGTAAAAGAAAGTGGTTCAGAAACTACATATAGTTTAGATAGAATGGGCATTCCATTGGTTGAAATCAGTACGATGCCCGATATCAAAACTCCAAAACAAGCTCAAGAAACAGCTTCTAAAATTGGTATGATACTTCGATCAACTGGAAGGGTTAAGAGAGGCATTGGAACAATCAGACAAGATATTAACATTTCTATAAAAAATGGTAGTCGTGTTGAACTGAAAGGTGTACAAAGATTAGAAGATATTGAGGACATAATTGAAATTGAAATTGGCCGTCAGAAAAATCTTATAGGGATTAGAAATGAATTAGAAAATAGAGATTTCGAGGTGGGAGAGATTACTGAAGTCACTAGTGTTTTTAATAAAACAAATTGTGAATTGATTAAAAAGAACATAGATAAGAAGGGGATTGTGATAGCGATCCCATTAAAAGGATTCCAGGGACTTCTAGGTCAGCAGATAGCCCCAGGAAGGAGGTTGGGAACTGAAATGTCAGATTATGCTAAGAAATATGGAGTTGGGGGGATATTCCATACAGATGAATTGCCAGGGTATGGAATTACAGAAGAAGAAATTTCAGAAATTAGGAAAATTGGAGGGCTAGACGGACAAGATGCTTTTGCCCTCTTAGCTGAAGAAAATAAAATAGTAAATGAAGCAGGTTATGCAGTTTCAATAAGGGCTAAAAATTGTATTGAAGACATTCCAGAAGAAACCCGAGGGGTAAAAGAAGATTGCACTTCTAGGTATATGCGGCCATTGCCAGGTGAAGCAAGGATGTACCCAGAGACAGACATACTTCCAATTGTAATAAATACTGAAGGAATAACTATAAGGGAGACTTTGGAAGATAAAATCGAAAGGTATCAAAAAGAATTTTTCATTGATGGAGATTTGGCCACCCAAATAGCATTTTCAGAGAAGATGCTGCTTTTCGAAAAAGCAACTCAGATGGGCATTAAGCCCACTGTTGCAATAGATATTCTTGAGAATAAATATAAAGAACTTCGTCGAGAAAAAATTCCAGTTGAGAATATCTCTGATGAGAACTTCGAGGGTGTGTTTGAGCTAATAGCGAGCAAGGAACTTGTCAGAGAGGGCATCAATGAATTACTTCAATTAATAGCCGAAGAACCATCGCTGACAGCTATAGAAGCGTTTGAAATGAAGGGGATGAAAATGGTTGGAAAAAACGATGTGAAAGAAGTTGTAATAAAAGTAGTTGAATTGAATTTAAATAAGATCGAAGAAGAAGGTAAAGGATGTTTTTCTGCATTGATGGGAGAATGCATGGCCCAATTAAGAGGAAAGGCTGAGGGGTCCACAATCAGTTTAATTCTTAAAGAAGAAATTGATAAAAGATCTTAGATGAGTAATTACAATTCTTAGAGGATTAAATTTGGAAAAATTGTTGTTTGACCTCCTAATTGCCCTTCTAAAAACACCTCTAAGAGTAGTTAGTTCACGAGAGGTTGGATTGGCCCTTCCAAATATCCGCCGAATAAGTAACATGGTTTTTTTATGTTTGTGCACAGGATAACTAAGAGCTGAAAGTAGAGAAGAAAAATGAGCAAAGAAATCTTCTAATTCTTCGGACTGGGCCATATCTTCACTTTGATCGGGATGTTGAGTTTGGGTAAGAGTTAGAGAGCTGAGTTCATACAAGACTATGGTGACAGCTTGTCCCAAATTGAGAGTAGGATATAATGAGGAAGCTGGGATAGAACAAATACGATCTAATTTTTCAAGTTCTTTATTGGTGAGACCAGTACTTTCCCTACCGAAGACTAGAGCTACAGGGTTAGAAGACTTGGATATTTCATCCAATAAGTCTTTAGAATTAATGAAGGGGAATCGAACATGTTCGGCCCCACTTTGATTTGTAACTGCAGTGAAAGCGATTGTATGGTAATTTTCCACGATATGATTGAAAGAAACTATCTGGCGATTTGGTAAAATGTCGACTCTTGCTTGACCAGCGAAGCCATAAGCTTCTCCGTTGCGGTCGAGTTCAGGGGGGTCTATTAAGAGGAGTTTTGAAAATCCAAAATTTTTCATCGCCCGGGCTGTTGTTCCAATATTTCCAGGAGTCTGAGTACCCACAAGTACAATTGAAATGTTAGAGTTCACGTTAGGTCACTTAATTCTCTAAGATTGACACGTTCGAATGTATTTTCAGATTTTAACATGTGAGATCTTAGATGGGATACTGAGGGGAGAGAAGATTGATCTGTGGAGACATGTTCAATTCCAGTATAAGAATCCGGTGCACCATTAGAATTGGAAAACCAATCATAGAACATATTTTTAAATTCTGGTTTTTCTGATTGTTCAAATCCCATTTCTTCTCTAAACCAATAGATAAAATCTTTTTCGTGGTTAAAACAGAGAAGAACTTCTTCGAAAGGTTCCCCATATACTACTCGTGCCACTTCGCACAATGAGAGATCTTTGTCCCCATGAATAGACCAGCAAATGTCACATGGAGACCCAATTATTGAAGTGAGTCTTGACATTCGACGTGAAGTGTCGAGAGGCATTTCGGATAGAGGTATGAAATGACCAGATTCATTAAAAATATCAGATTCATTGAAACACCAACCATATAAACCAACACTGACTTTACCCATCTTTGTAGACATAGATATAGCCTATAGTAAAAAAAGAATATCGTAGTTAGTTTTTGCACCCAGTACAGAAATGATCCGCAGATCTGGTGTGGCATTATATACTGATTGGATATTCCCTTATAGGTACATAGAATGAAAGAAGAATTTTACCGGTTAAGACTGGACAAGGTTATTGAATCGCTTGTGTAGATTATCTTGGGGCAGGTGTATGGATTAATTTTATATAAAACAAAAGATATGTGGAATACATTATATAGTTATTAGAAAAATATAGTAAGAAGGACCTATTCAAGGATTGGATGATTATACAATAAGTGTGGTGATTGCTATCAAATCAAAAGAAAAACTAAAATTCCCCACGATCGATGTTGGAGGGTTGAAAATTGGAAGATGCCACCCCCCAAGAATAATGGGAATATTAAATTTGAGTCCCGAGTCACCATATAAACCAAGTATATATACGAACTTGGAAATGGCGGTGGAAAGAGTGAATAACATGGTAGAAGATGGTGCAGATATAATAGATATAGGGTTATCTTCTGCAAATAAAAAAATAAAGCCATTAACCGAATTAGAAGAATTATCAAGATTGGAATTGGCTATAGAAATTAAAGATGAGATTGATGATGGGACTATTTTATCGGTGGAAACTAGATACTCAAAGGTTGCAGAAAAGGCATTGAAAGAGGGTTGGAAAATGGTAAATGATATATGTGGTTTTTCAGATCCTAAGATGCCAGTTATATGCGATAAATATGATGCTGCTGTCGTTAAAATGGCAGGTTCAGGAGATTTGAATCGCCCAGGGGATCTTGGGAGTGTAGAAGAAATTTACTTTGAATTGACACATGAATTGACAGATAAAACGATTATAGATCCGGCTTTTGGTGGTTGGGGAAAACGGAAAACACTAGATCTAGATATAGAGACTTTTCGGCAATTGGAAAGATTTTGTGAGCTAAGTAATCCGGTTTTGATATCAATAAACCGTAAAAATTTTCTTCGGCATGCCGTGGGCAGATCTACAGAAGATTCACTTTCAGTTAGTCTTGCTGCAACAGCGATTGCAATAGACAAAGGAGTAAGTGTGATACGTACACATGATATTTCAGAGACATATGATGCAGCAATGGTTGGTTATGTTGTTGCGAATGGAACTCTAGAATGAAATTTGAAACTTGGGAACCAATTTATAATGACATATTGAATGAATTTGGATTTTTAAAAAAAGATGATGAACTAGCTAGAGATATATTAGTGAAAATGAACCCCAAAATGAGAATTGGAAACTTAAAAAAATTTAGAAACTCAAAAGTGGCCATTGCAGGCGGAGCTAGTTGTATAGAGAATGAACTAGATATTTTCGAAAATGTGGATTATACTGTTGCCGTTTCGACTGCTGCAGACATATTATTGAGAGAAGAAATCAGAATTGATATGATGGTAACAGATCTAGATAAAAATCCAGCCACTACTAAGATGTTGAATGATCTTAAAATTCCAATTGCCGTGGCAGGACACGGGGACAATATAGAAGAATTAAAGAAATGGGTTCCTAGATTGAATCTTAATTATGTAATTGGGACTACGCAAGTTGAACCGATGGACAATATTGTGAATTATGGAGGATTTACAGATGGGGATAGGGCTGCATTTATGGTAGATTTTCTTGGGGCAAAAGAGATTTTGTTCGCGGGGTGGGATTTTGATGATAATTCGGTGAGCAAGAAAAAGAAAAAGAAATTAAAATGGGCAGAATATCTATTGCGATGGCTTGAAATTTCCAGAGGGCAAAAGTTCACCATCCTAAATAACCGAAGAGGTAACGGGTTGTAAACATAAATAAGAGTAAAAATGAGAGTAAAATTATTAGAAGGAACCCCAGATCCAGAAGAGCTTGTTTGCCGATGCGCAAGGGGAGACTATTCTGATGAATGGGTTGGAAAGAGTAGATCATTTGAAGATGTTATGGGAGCTGTGAAAGGAGATACAATAGAGGAAAAGAAAGAAACTTTGCTTGATCATCTGATGAGGTCTGGTCATTGGGGCCCATTTGAACATCCTACTGCGACATTTGCCGTAGAGGGCATTAGTCGAGCATGCATGGCCCAATTAACTAGACATAGACATGCGTCTTTTGACGTTATGTCTTTGAGATATGTGGATTTATCTTCTGGAATGGATTTAAAACAAAGATTTACATACCCAAATACTTTTCAACAGGAAGAAGTGGTTTCAAGAGAAGGTGTCGATAACGTGAAAATGTCAGTTGAAGAACGCAGGGATTTGGTCGACAGGATTTATGAGGAATGTGCTAGTGCATATTGTAGATTGATAGAAGCAGGAGTTCCAAAAGAAGACGCTAGAATGTTGCTGCCTATTGGGACCAAAGTTAATTTGACATTCAGCATGAATTCGCGCTCATTGATGCACCTTTTAGATATGCGTATGAAAGCAGATAGCCAATGGGAAATCAGAGAATTATCACGTTTGTTGCTTGCAGAAGCAAAACAATGGATGCCACAAACTTTTGTATATTATGAGAAAAAACATCCTTTTAAGTTGACCCCTTAGATTGAAAAATTTAAAGCAGAAACGTAGGTTTCTCATCTTTTATTAAAACACATACTCAGATCTAGTGCGACATTATATACGCCAATGACATTCTATCCTATGTACGAGGGATGGAGATTCCATTGTGCAGCTACCTCTGGAAAAACTACTTTAAGATTATTCTAAGCTGCATATTTTCCCGCGCACATTGGGCATCCACTGCCATTGGTTCTGCCATTCACCGCAGCGGGCCATTCATGTCCTTTCTCACAAATCCACCAAACCTTTTTTCCAGATGCAGGGGCCACACCTTCTGGTTTTAAATCCCCATTCTTAGTTGGGTGCCATTGTTTTGCAACCTCTGGAAAAACTACTTTAAGATTATCTGAAGCTGCATATTTTCCCGCACACCTGGGGCATCTTCTACCATTGGTTCTATTATCGACTGTCGCATCCCATTCATGCCCGTTCTCACAAATCCACCAAACCTTTTTTCCAGATGCAGGGGCCACACCTTCTGGTTTTAAATCCCCATTCTTAGTTGGGTGCCATTGTTTTGCAACCTCTGGAAAAACTACTTTAAGATTATATTCTATAGATCCTCGTCGCGTCATAGGTGATATTAATTACTATAGTTTCTGAATGTTTATAATTTCATGCCCTTGGGATTCAAAAGAACCTGAAAGTATTGTTCTGGTATAAACAACAAAAATAGAAACTTAAGTTTCTCGCCTATGGCTAGAACACACCCCATGACCCTCTAACAAACTTATTCTAGTAATCCCAACAAAATCAGAAACGTTATACTAGCAACTATATTAAATTTCTGTAAGGTCTATTGGTGTAGTCCGGCCAATCATTTTACCCTCTCACGGTAAAGACTCGGGTTCAAATCCCGGATAGACCATTCTGCAAGAGTACCATAAACCCCCTACTTTTTAGGGAGGCTCATATTTCACGTTCTATAGTTAAAAGTATTAGGCGAAAAATTAATTGATTGCAATTACAACATCGAAGAAAGAAGAACCACACCTGTGATTATTAATATAGTCCCTATAACAAATCCTCTTGTGATTCGTTCAACATCTTTCAATACGCTTGCAGCAACTATCGCTGTGAATAAGGGCGCCGTTCCTAGTATGGGATCTGCAACAGAAACTGGAGCCCTAATTAAAGCTTCATATAGAGTAAGCATCGCTAGAAACACACACACACCGCTTAATCCGAAATTTTGATAACTTTCTCTATTCCCCACAGCCAGTTCTCTGCCTTTTCCTACTGCCAATCCATATATTCCCACGGCAATTACTGCTGCAAGGTCGTTAATAGCGAGAGCTTGAATGGCAGTGATTGCAGCATCTTCCATAAACCCAAATTTTCTAATGACATTCCCAATAGCAAATGCCACTGCTGCAAAAAGAGGAAATACTATGTCACTTCTCTTCCAACCAATAATGTTCCCACTCTTAGATTTTGTTATAAATACAACACCCATCATTATCGAAACTACTCCAATCATTCCCGGAACTGTCATAGTTTCTCCAAGCCATACAACTGCTAACAATACTACAAAAAGAGGACGAGAATTTGTAATAGTTGCACAAACGCTAGCTCCCATTCTATCTATTCCTTTGTAATAACTAAGCTGCCCCATTGCTGCTGCAATCACCCCTGCAAAAACAAAAAGCAATATTGTGGGAATCGAAATCCCACCCATCATCTGTTTTCCATTTGAGATAGCTATCAATGCAGCCCAAGCAAGCACAGTTCGAACCACGAGAGTTTGGAATGTGTTTTGCATCCAAGTCCCCCCGCCCTCTAGACCCCGTTTTGCGAATATGGGATCGATACCTCTGAAAAAGGCACATGAAATTGCAAGAACATAAAATTCAATAGAAAGCAATACCATTCGATGCTAGTCGGATGTAGTCTTTCAGCATAGACATGCCGATATAGTATTTTTTACCATAGCATTGTGCCATTTCCTGTCAGTATTAATCGGGATATCTTTGTCTACGTATTTTTGGTTGAGTGGTTACAAAAACTATGTCAGTTCGTGGATGGCCATACACAATTGTTTTATGAGTTTGTTTAATGCGTGCATTAGGTTGCATTGTGTGGGTAAATCCGAACGGCGAAGTTTTCAAGATAGAGGATAAATTGTATGTGATGTCAAGAGTTATTATTCATGAAGCGAGTGCTTCTCATAAGGTTCAAATAGTTGATGAGGAAGGGAATACTAGAACAAGAGGAATTTGCATGTGCGGCCTATCATCAAATCTTCCATTTTGCAATGGCTCCCATAGAAAAACAGAGGATGAATCAGAAGGAGTATTATATCAATATAATGAAGATGAAACACGAGTGGAGTGTTCTATTAACACTGAATAAATACAATAAATAAAACATTTTAAAATAATAATGGTTCAAGAAGAATCAAAAATGCTGAAAGTTTTTGTGTTATTTTCAGGAGGGGCTAGTGGAATTAAATACCTAATTGAGAATGATGTTAACTACAATTCTACATACACAATTGTCGGCGGTTTTTGTGACAATTATGATGCTGAAGGAATAAAATTATTTGGAGCTTCAGGGATTCAAGTGTGCATCAATGACATTAGAAAATTCTACGAGGACAGAGGAAAGGAATTAAGAGATATGGATACTAGAGAAGAATACGATTCTAACACTATTGAAGAAATTTCTCGTTTTAATCCAGATGTGATTGTAATGTCAGGATATATGTGGATAATTACAAAAGAATTAATAAATTCTTATCGCTTGATCAATATTCACCCAGGAGATCTAACAGTTAAAAATCAAGAGGGTAAGAGGAGATATGCAGGATACAAGCCAGTATATGATGCCATAGTGAATGGGGAAAATGAAACTTGTTCTTCAGTTCATTTTGTAACTGAGGATGTCGACGCAGGTCCGATAATAGTCCTGTCTAGACGTTTTAATGTCCAGCAGGAACTGGTTAAATCAATGGTAGAATCTGGAGAAGAATATTTATTGGAATCATATGTTGAGAAACATCAAGAGCGGATGAAATGGGAAGGTGATGGCCCAGCTTTGGCAAAGGCTCTTGAACTAATAGGAATTAAAGAGATAGATGTTAAAAGCGGGAAAATAGATAGAAGAAATACTAAATTCTATGACTTGGAATCAAATGAATTCTGTAATTATAAGTGAGTTCTTTGTCAGGGGATGAGGAAGTATATAGATATAACATGGAGAATTCAACAGTTCTGGGTTGAAATATTTAAATGGTTGGAGGTCATATAAAAATGTGCAATGAGTAATGCAAATGAGGAATATCTCCGTAAAACCGATACTAGTGCCAGGTTTGACTTTAAAAAGGAAGAAAAATTTGCATTTCGTGCTGATAAGGGACTCACAGAAGATACTGTTAGAGTAATTTCAGAAGACAAGGGCGAACCCGAATGGATGTTAAAAAGAAGACTTCGAGCATTAAAGTTTTGGGATGCTTTGCCCATACCATCAGGTTGGCCTGGTCAGCCAGATTTATCAGAAGTAGATATTAATGAAATTATACCATACATTAGACCAGATGTAGAAGTCAGAGGGGGTGTTAAAGATTGGAACGACTTGCCTGATGAAATAAAAGATACATTTGATAAATTAGGTATTCCAGAAGCTGAACGAACATCTCTTGCAGGTGTTGGTGCACAATATGAATCTGAAATTGTATATCAAAATATGAGTACAGAATGGGAAGAAAAAGGAGTCATATTCATGGATATGGATAGAGCAGTTAGAGAACACCCAGATATAGTTCAGGAGTATTTTATGAGCAAATGCGTCCCTCCAAGTGACAACAAATTCGCAGCGTTGCATGGGGCTATTTGGTCAGGAGGGTCGTTCGTATATGTGCCAGAAGATGTGGTGGTTGAAATGCCAGTTCAGGCATATTTCCGTATGAATTCAGCTGGTATGGGTCAATTCGAACACACATTAATTATAGCAGAAGCAGGATCTGAAATTCACTACATAGAAGGTTGTTCTGCGCCCCGGTACTCGGCTTTCAATCTTCACTCGGGTTGTGTTGAAGTTTTTGTTAAAGAAAATGCACATGTCCAATATTCTACGGTTCAAAATTGGTCGAAAAATACATATAATTTGAACACAAAACGCGCCATAGTAGATAAGTATGGACGGATGGAATGGATTTCTGGATCAATAGGATCAAAAGCAACTATGTTGTATCCATGCACGGTGTTGAAAGGCAGGGGTGCCACAGATACACATCTGGCAATTGCATTTGCAAGTGGTGGTCAAAATATCGATACTGGTGCGAAAGTATACCACAACGCCCCTGACACAAAATCTAGTATAGAATCTAAGTCAATTTCAAAGGATGGTGGCAGAACGAATTATAGAGGATTGGTACATATATCAAAGGGGGCGGTAGGATCTTCTTCTACTGTGGAATGTGATGCACTCATGTTTGATAATGAATCTACTTCAGACACTATGCCGCACATTGAGATTCATGAAAGCAGAGTAGATGTTGCCCATGAAGCTACTGTTGGAAAAATCGGAGACGAAGATATATTTTACTTACAGTCTAGAGGATTATCAGAAGTGGACGCTAAGAAGCTGATTGTAGCAGGTTTTATCGAACCCATAACAGAGTCATTGCCGATCGAGTATGCTGTTGAATTAAATCGACTAGTGGAATTGGAAATGGAAGGGAGTCTCGGATAATTTTCGAGAGAATAAAAATAATAAGATTATAGTTCGTATTTACATACCCATTTCATCGAAGCCAGGTTCTCCACCTTTAGAGAGATTTCCAGCAGCGATGACATCATCTATCCGAAGGACTAGGTCTGTGGCTTCCTGGGCACTACTAATAGCTTGAGTTTTGACACGCAGAGGTTCAATCACACCTTCAATTAGCATGTCAGATACGCCCCCCTCGATGGAAGATAGGCCAGCAGATACATGACCAGCTGTATGCTGTGCACGTAGATCGACAATGGAATCGATTGGGTCTAGACCACTATTTGTTGCTAATGTTCGTGGGATGGCTTCAACTGCATCTGCAAAAGATTCAATTGCTAGTTGTTCTCGTCCACCAATTGAATCAGCATAATTTCTTAAAGAGAGAGATACTTCTACTTCGGGAGATCCCCCTCCTGCAACAACTCTTCCATCTTGAATTGTTACACGGACAACTTCAAGGGCATCGTTCAAAGCACGTTCTACTTCTTCTACAACGTGTTCTGTCCCCCCGCGTAGAATTAGAGACACACTTTTAGGGTTGTCGCACTCGACAACAAAGAGCATTTCATCATCTCCAATTTTTCTTTGTTCCACTAAACCAACTGAACCTAGATCATCAGAAGTGATATCAGATATTTTAGACACAACTTTTGCCCCGGTTGCACGGGAAAGTTTTGTTAGATCGCTTTTTTTACATCGTCTTATAGCAAGAATGCCTTCTTTTGCCAAATAGTGCTGAGCGAGATCGTCGATACCTTTTTGAACGAATACTACATTTGCTCCAGCGTCAACGACAGCAGAAACTAGATCGCGGATATGTTGTTCTTCTGCATCTATGAATTGTTGTAATTGACTTGGATCTGTAACACTTATTTCAGCATCAGTTTCAGTTTCTGCTATTTCAATTGCAGTTCCCAAAAGAGCTATTTTAGCGTTTATAACCTTAGTGGGCATGTTTTCATGAACTGGTTCTTTATCTATTAAAACTCCTTCAATTAATTCACATTCATCTATAGATCCTGTTGCAATTGTCTCTATTTTAATATTTTCTAAGTCAATTCGCCCATCTTCTTCGATGGCTTGGATTGTTCTTACTACAAGATCAGATAAATGATCATGTGCATCGCCAACACCTTTTCCAGTCATGGAAGTTTTGGCTATTTTGAGTAAATTTTTGGTGTCAGAGGGTTCCACGTTAAATGCTATTGATTCTAATACTCCACGGGCATGTTTAGCTGCGAGTCTGTACCCTGAAATGATTGTTGTGGGGTGGATACCTTCATCTAATAGATCTTCTGCTTTGAGAAGTAGTTCTCCGGTTAGAACAACAGCTGTTGTAGTCCCATCACCAGTTTCTTCTTCTTGAGAATCTGCAACTTCTATAATCATTTGTGCAGTGGGATGTTCTATATCCATTTCAGATAAGATAGTTGCCCCATCATTGGTGATTACGACGTCGCCAAGAGAATCAACAAGCATTTTGTCCATCCCCATAGGGCCTAGTGTGCTTCTAACTGTCTCTGCGACTGCTTTTGCTGCAGCAATATTCATTCTTTGTGCATCCCGACCGCTCGTTTGTTGACTGTCCTGACTCAGAACAATAATAGGTTGATAAGCCATAATTTAGTTAACTCCAGAAATCCGTTTATTCACTATCTTATGGAGTTAAGGTTCTAAATAAGACTTTCGGTAGGAGAAAGGTGAAGAATATGTCTGAAAGCTAGTGAAATTGGAGGACATACTAGAATGGATTTAATATCTGCCATGTAAAAATGAGGATGGAGATGATAAATTATGAACTGGGGAAAAGGCCCGCAATTCTAGTTGTTGACGTAACTAGATCGTTGGCAGATTCTAATGTAGAAAGTGCGTATCAGCCTTGCATCGAAGCTGGAGAATATATACAGAGATTACTAAAAGTATCACGGGAATCGAATATACCAATAATATTTACAAGAGGTGGAAAATTATCCCACACTAGTGGTGGTATAAATTTAACAAAAATACAACGAGGGGGGTGGGCTAAAAAAACAAAAGTTCGTATTGAAGATCAAGAAATGGCAAAAGTATATATGGAAATTTTACCTAGTTTGGGACCAAAAGAAGGTGAAATTGTTCTAGATAAAAGCCGCTCTAGCGCGTTCTTTAAAACTATGTTGGATACGTATTTATCTTCAATGAAAATAGATACATTAGTTATAGCAGGAATGATGACTTCTGGTTGCATACGTGCTACTGTGACGGATGCTTTTTCTAATGATTTTAATATACTAATTCCCAAAGAATGTGTAGCAGATAAACGAATAGAAGCTCACAACTACCATATGGATGAAATGAATTTAAAATATGGCCAGGTAAAAACATTAGATGAAGTTGTAGATTATATTGAATCTATATCTTAATTCAGTTCAGTTTTAACCATTGTTTCTATCTTATCTAGTCCTTTTTTAAGTTGATCTATACTGCTGGCAATACTAAGTCGGATATAGGATCCTTCTGCCCCAAAACCACTTCCTGGAACTGTGGCAACCCCATAGTCCATAAGAAGTCTTTTTGCTATGTCAGAATCAGAACCATTTAACGAACCCACGTTTAGAAAAACATATATTGCCCCGCCAGGATGTGGGCAAGAAACTCCCTTAATATTGTTTATTCTATTGACAACATAATCACGTCGAAGTTGGAATTCTTTTTTCATTTCTTGAATAGGTTTTTGATCTCCAGTTATTGCAGCCAATGCTGCCATTTGAGATACACTAGATGCAGAAGAAGTAGTACTTTGATGGAACTTTGTGGATGCAGAGATTATATTTTCATCCCCAGCAAGCCACCCCAATCTCCATCCAGTCATTGCATATTTTTTAGAAGATGAATTTATTACCAAAATATTTTCTGGATGATCAACATAGGAAGCTAAGCTTGCAGATGACCCCTCATAGGTGAGTCCTTCATAGACTTCATCTGAAATAACATATATGTTATTTTCGAATGCGGCATTGACGACTTTGTTCAGTTCTTTTTCATCATAAACCACGCCCGTGGGATTGTTGGGCGAATTGAGAACTATTGCGGCAGTGTTTTCAGATATTTTTTCTATTACAATTTTAGAATCTAATTGAAATCCAGTAGATTCGGGGAGGGGTGCCATAACAGGTATACCCCCTATTAGTTTAACTTGAGAAAAATAATTTGGCCAACATGGTGTGGGGAATATAACTTCATCACCAGGATTAATAGTTGAAAGTAACGCTAAAAAAATGGCTTCCATTGCGCCATTTGTGACTATTATTTCGGAGTTTGGATCAAATTTGACATTGTTTTCTGCAATCATTTTTTGAGAAATTGCTTCTCTAAGTTCGAATATTCCAGCATTGTGGGTGTAATGGGTCGCGCCATTTTTGGCTGCATTTGAAGCGGCTTCAATTATATGAGAAGGTGTGGTGAAATCGGGTTCGCCTATTGCTAGGCTTACTAGGTCATTGCCCTCGTATTTGGAAGTTAAATCGAACATTTCTCGTATAGGCGATGGTGCAGAGGACATTGCCCGTTCTGAAAGATTGAGGTTTTCTGAAGAAGTCATCTCTTACTGAGTAGATACCACTCATTACAGCTAAAAGGTTTCTTATAAGAGAGAAAAGGATAAGAGATAGTATCTGAAAAATTATTCTTTGACTACTTCTTTTGATGCTGGAGCAGATCCGGTAATGACTTCGCGCCATTTATTGATTATTTCATCTGTGTATTCGCGAGGAGCTTCTGCAACTTTAGGGAAATTATGTTTGCGTTCGTATGGTATTGTTGCATCAATTAAAGCACGAGAATTGAAAGTCAAATTTTTCATTCCAGGCTCAGTTCCTGCAAATTCAACGAGTGGATCTAGAGGTGTACTCCAAGTTCTGCGTTGGATTTCTATATCTGTTGCTGGGTCACACCGGGTACTCATTGCCCAAGCAACTTCATTCCAGCTAGTTGGGTCTATGTCTTCGTCGACAACGACAGTGAATCTGTTTGCATACCCGCCTTCTCTAACATGCTGTGCTATGAATCCTGCTTGACGTGCGTGGCCAGGATATCTCTGTTCAATGCAAATGATATTGAATAATCTAGAACCACCAGCTTCTGTTCTCCAGACACCTTTTATTCCAGGAACACCGGCAGTGTCTAGATAATCCCAGGTAGTTGCAGATCTTGCTAATGCTTTATGATAAGAGTAATCATAAGGCGGTCTTGCAGGAACAGCACATGTCATAATAGGATCGTTTCTGTGGTAAACTGCCTCTACTTTTATCAGAGGTTCTTCGTCTGCATCTCTTCCATAATATCCTTGCCATTCTCCGAAGGGACCTTCTAGATGAGTAGAATGTGGTTCAATAAATCCTTCAATTACAATTTCCGCATTTGCAGGGAGTGGAAGTCCAGTTACAGGACCTTCTACCACAGGGAATGGGTGTCCTTTGAGACCACCTGCGTGTGCATATTCACCATAAGGGTGAGTGTGTTCTATACCAACTGAAGTGTAGAAAAATAAAACAGGGTCTTGACCAAATGAAGCTGCAACTGGAACGCGTTCATCGCGTTGCCAATAATCATCTATATCCAATGCACCGTGTTTTCCTGGAGAGATATAAACTCCCGCAGTGTTTTTACTGTGTGCTTGGACACGGTAAGCCCCTAAGTTTGCTTTCCGGCCCATACCAGGATTATCAGTGATAAAACTAGTTGCAGTTCCGATATACCGCCCCCCATCATACTCATGATGTTTTGGGACCGGGAATTTGAATAGATCGACATCATCGCCCCTATCAACGTTTTCCATGACGGGTGCATCTGATGCTTGAACAAATTCGGGGTCAATTGCCTGAACTTTTTCTATTTCTTTTGACCTTATCCGGTAATCCTTAAGAAATGTCATTTCATGAGTGTAGCCGGGTTCCATTCCAAGTGCTATCGCAAGACGATTCATGGAATTTGTCATCCCATACATTGCTCGGAAACCCTTTGCATATCCAGGTATTTCATCGAAAATGGGTGAGGGGACAGGCCTTGGGTGATGACGACAGAGTTCATGCGAAATTGTACTCATTTCTCTATCCCAATCTGCACCAGTTATGTCGATTATCTCTCCAGGGACTTTTCTTGCGCGGTCAATAAATTCTCTTAGACCAACCCAATCAATAGTATTTTTATTCATTGTATGTGTTTTTTTAGAAATTGTTAGAGTTTATAACTTATTAAATTAAATTTTGAGCAGATCGGCGTTCTAGGATTCGTTCTGGCGTTATAGGAATGACATCCATTTCCACACCTATTGCATCATAAATTGCATTCCCTATTGCAGGTGCTGCTGCCATAATTCCCATTTCACCTACTCCCTTTGCACCATAGGGTCCAAGAGGTTCATGAGATTCAATTATGAAAACTTTTGAGTCATATGGGAGCTCTAGAGTTTTCGGTATACGATAATCCTTAAAATTAGCATTAATAATATGACCATTTTCATGAATTACTTCCTCATATAGAGCACTTGCAATTCCTTGGGCTGCCCCTCCTTCAAGTTGTTGTTCTACTATTGAAGGATTAATTGCACGTCCAACGTCGCATGCAGTACAGAAATAGAGTACTTTTGTTAGACCAGTTAGTTGGTTTACTGCAACGACAGCAGCTTGTCCAATTGGGGTCCAAAATGCGTGAAAAGCCCCATTTTTACGGGAATCAAAAATCGAAGTTGTTTTTAATGTATTTTCAGAAAATTGAGGATTTGAGTTATCTGATAGTTTATCAATTAAATCGTTTATAGAAATGGACAGACTATGTGAAGATGAATGTGAAACTTTTCCATTGGAAAATAATAATTTATCAGTAGATATGTCATCGAAAAATGTAGAAGATGAAAATTCCAGAATTCTTTGTTTTAGTTCAGAAGATGCCAAAATTAATGCATTTCCAGTGTGATAGGTATACCTGCTCCCGGTTGGCCCGGGGTCTAATGGCACTAAATCTGAACCTCCAGATATTACTCTTATAAGAGAGGGGTCAAGATCGAACTGGTCTGCAGTTATTTGGGTTAGCATTGATTCCGACCCTTGGCCTATATCAGGGGCGCCTACAGTGACCTCGATTATGGGTCCTTTTTTTATCTGAACTGTAACGGAAGTAGATAGACGGGAAACTGGTTTATTTCCGTATGCAATTCCAGTTCCAATTGACCACTCGGGGGAGAGATATTCTTTTGGGAATGACGAAATGTTAAGTTGTTGCAAATCTTCAACGACTAAGTTTAGGCATTTTTCGGTGTCGTTGGGACCAAGTGTTTCTCCGATTGCATTTGTATCTCCCGTTTTAAGAATATTTTTTAGTCTGAAATCAAGAGGGCTCATGTCTATTGCTCGCGCTACTTTGTCCATGTGCCGTTCGAGTGCCCAATTTACCTCTGGTTTTCCGAATCCCCTAAATGCTGCAGACGGGGGAATATTTGTATATACTGCGTCGCAATGCCACTTTACTGAATCTATGTTATAAGAACCATATACTACGTGTTGAAGTCCCCTAACCATCCTAATAGATTCTTCATTGTATGCCCCTACATTAAATTGAATGTTTACCTCTCTCGCAATAAGCTTGCCATCGAACGAGACGCCGTCTTTTACATGTGTTTTGATTTGGGGACGGCTCAAAAGAAACTCGTTTGCTCTTGAGAATGATAAGCGGATTGGCCTATCAAAATTTAATGCTGCGGCTACCAATCGAGGTTCAAGAAAAGCCGTTTCTTTATTGCCAAAACCCCCGCCAACATAAAATGTTTTGACAGACAGGTTATCAGGTAGAAGATGAGGATAGGATTGGAGCAGTTCTTTCTTTACCTGTTGAGGTACTTGGTGAGATGTCCATATAGTTAATTTTTCAGAAGTATTATGCGCAACAGCTACATGGGGCTCCATGCAACAGTTTTGAAATGATTTTGATTCATAAGTTGATTCCACAATTATATCTGAAGAATTGAAATGCTCATTCACGTCCCCTGAAGATCCATCTACAGCATAGAGTAGATTTGGTGAACGATCATCACTGCCAGAGATATGAGTTATTGTTTGATGACGTGGATCATGCCCAGGTATTTCTATTTCGTAATCACGGACATTAGTGTGTACAGTTGCAAGAGGTTCCGGAGATAATGCTTCTTCGAACGTGAAAATTCCAGGTAGAGGGTCGTATGTTATTTTAACCTGGCTAACAGCTTTTGATGCTATAGATTCTGTTTCGGCTACGATTATGCCTATTGGTTCTCCGACGTACCGGACTTTTTCTATGGCAAATATGGGTTGGTCTAATATGAATTGTCCCCTCCTAGTATTGGGCACATCTTTGTGGGTGAAAATTCCCAACACGCCGGGGATAGATTCTGCTTTAGACAAGTCTATGTCTATGATGTTTGCATGTGGAAGAGTACTTTGTATGAGCTGTGCGTGCAATAGATTTTTTGGGTTGAAATCCATCACATATTTGGCTACACCAGATACTTTTTTGAGGGCATCGGTTCTAGGAATTGATTTCCCTACAAGGCTAGTTTTAATGGTATTTTTTTCGGCTTGTTTAAGAGAGTAGCCCATTATTATGTTTTCCTTAATCTATTAGAGTTAGTTGTGGCACATTACGTCTATCGGTGAAAAAATGATAAAATGACAAAACATAAATTTAACTAGTTCAATGGAGATACAAAGATCATATGGGAAATGTAAAAAAACTCAATGGAGATGTTGCGGTTATAACAGGTGCAGGTAGAAATATTGGACAGAAGATGGCAGAGATTTTTGCAGAAGAAGGGGCAAAAATTGTAGTGGTGGATATTGATAAAGATCGTGCTGGAGAAACAGTTGATCTTATTAAGCAGAATGGAGGAGATGCAATAGCCATACAGACAGATGTTACTGATGAGAATCAAGTAAAACGTATGGTTGAAGAAGTCGAGAGTACATGGGGACCAATAAATATTCTTGTCAACAATGTTGCAATTAGTGACCATGATGGTCTTTTTGATCTTTCAGTTGAAACGTTCGATAGGATTTTTGCAGTTAATGTTAGAGGGGCGTTTTTATGCACCAGAGAAGTTGCTAAATCCATGAAAAAAGTGGGCAATGGCAGAATAGTGAATGTGTCTTCAACTTCTGCACATAGAAGTAGAACTGATGCTCCTGCATATGCTGCTTCAAAGGCTGCAATAGTGAGTTGGACACGGTCGATGGCTAAAATACTTGCCCCAGATATCAGAGTTAATACATTATCACCAACTAGAACTGGTTCTCCGGTTGGGCAAGAAAAAGAACGTTCAGGAGAAGTTGTGGATTCAATATTGGTGGGGAGATGGGGAAAGCCTGAAGATCAGGCTAGAGCAGCTCTATTTTTAGTAGATCCAGAAAATAGTTATGTGACAGGTTCAGAGCTAGCGGTGGATGGCGGAAGTCTGGTATAATTATACATATGTTAGAATCAGTTAGAGTAGTATGAAATAAAAAAGCCTGAAAAATAGTTTTTCATGAAATGTTTTCATGATGTGGAAATGAAAATTTAATGAGTTTATAGTTTGCAATCGGATTTGATGGATAAATATGCAGATTCTAGTGCAGTTTGTTCTTCGGCTGAAAGGTCCCATTCTACTATTTTAGTGACTTTTTTATTGGAAAATAAAACAGGTACTATTAAGCAAACGTCGTTGAAACCATACTCACCGTCCAAAGGTACAGATAAAGGTATAGGAGAAGAAATACCGTGAGATAATAAGGCTAAAGCTAGCAAAGAAACCCCTCTCCCAGTTACCCACCTTGAAGAATCTTGAGTCCCCCGTAACCGAATGACTTCATACGCAGCATCGCGCACTTGTTCAGTGAGATTTTGACGTTCTTGTGAGGAGAAAGTTATATGTTTATTTTGAACTTGTGCTCTGGAGAAAATTGGAACAACATGGTCCCCATGCTCCCCTAGAACGGGACAATATACATCAGAAGAAGGTACCTGTTTAAGTTGAGAAATATAATATGCCATTCGTGCTTGTTCGGATAATGAGTATCCAAAGAAAAACTTTCTTGGCCAATGAGAATTTTTCCAAAGATGGTAAGTCATCCTATCAAGAGGATTTGTGACAACGATAACGGGGATAGGATTCATTGATTGTAAATAAGTAGCTATCTCGACGATTAATGGTTTATTCAGCTTTAAAAATTCTAGTCTCCAACCCTTAGTGGAAGATTTTTTGGAGGAGTCTAAAGGGCGTGGAAAGCTTGCAGTTATGATCAAAAGATCGGGATTTAGACTGTGCAAGGATTCAAGAGATATTGTTTTGATTATGTTTGAGTTAGTAAAGGGAAATGCAGAGCCTACAGAATGACAAAAATGTGCAGAAGAATAAGACAGGTCCAACGAATGCCCATGTGCAGAATTTTGGTCAATATCAACTAAAAAAATCTCAAGTTCTGGATCCATTACAGATAAAGAATAAGCTATAGTTGATCCGATAGTTCCCGCGCCGCCAATAATTGCTATTTGCATGGACTTGTGTATACTTCATTGAAAGGAGGGGTAATAATCTTATGGGAATGTTGGAATTTAAGGAGGTGGGAACAGATTTATTAAAATACACTAGAGACATTCACAGAATATAGGAATCATGTCAGAAATGAATGCAATTTTATTTGCTATTTTGGCCGCATTGTTTGTTTCAACAACATCAATTGCTGTACGATTGGGCACAGAGAGGAGCAAATCATCTGATATTTTGGCAGTGGTTATTGTTGTAAACCTTGTTGTGTTCATCCCGCTCGCATTTGCGATTCACTACCCCAACCATGGGCTAACGTTTCGTTCAATGGGGGCGTTCATTGTTGCAGGAATTGTCGGAACTGTGCTTGCGAGGTCGTTGTTTTATGAAGGGATTCGATATATTGGTGCAAGTAGAGCAGAACCGATAAAGGCATCAAACCCAATAATTGCAGCTATTGCTGCAGTTATATTGCTGGGTGAAACATTATCATTAGGAAATATCATAGGGATACTGATGATATTTGCAGGAGTTGTGCTAGTATCTGTGGAAATTGCAACGAATAAAGAAAAATTTAAAGTATCTTTAAGAGGTGTTATGATTACGTTATTGGCCTCTTTTTTCTATGCTCTGGATCCTGTTTTCAATAAGATGGGATTGGAAGAAGGTACCCCCATATTAGTTGGGTTGGCACTCAAGGCGACGGCAGGTGCAATTGTTTTTTTTGCATATCTCTGGTGGAGTGGTAAATTGCCAAAGCTGGCCGCAATGAAAGATTCACGTTGGCGGTGGATGGTAGTTGCAGCCATAGGAAACACAGGATTTTTGATAGCATATTTCCTTGCAATATCGTCTGGTCCAGTGACTATTGTTTTTCCATTAATGCAAACTAGTCCACTGTTGGTTGCAGGAATATCGTTCTTGTTCTTGCAAAAATTAGAGAGAGTTACTCTCAAGTTGGTAATGGGGGCGAGTATTGTTGTTATGGGAGCTGTACTATTGGCACTATTGTCTTTTTTCTAAATGGGGTTGACATAGAAAACTGAGAGTATTGGATTGAGTTTATGTTAGATAAAATTCAGATTGACTTTTCCAAAGAGATGAGTAAATAGAACTAGTATTTAGTAGATCTTCATGAGATCCAATATCGACCATTTCACCGTTATCAATTATAATTATTATGGATGCATGTTTGACTGCAGATATCCTATGAGATATTATAATTTTAATTTTATCAGCAACAGATTCAGAAAGTTGTTTCTGAATAATGGATTCGGTCTTAGTATCCATATGCCGAGTGCCTTCATCTATAACAAAAATTTGGGATTGTTTTAGTAAGGCCCTAGCCAATGCTATTCGTTGCCTTTGGCCACCTGAAAGATTGATTCCACGTTCGCCAAGGTATGTGTCATACCCATCAGGTAAAGTTAAAATAAAATCATGAATTCGAGCTGTTTTTGTTGCAGAAATAATTTGTTTATCTGTTGATTCATTTAGCCCATAAGTTATATTTTCACGCAGAGAACCAGAAAATAAATAGGTTTCTTGGCTGACATAAGCGAGAGAGTTTCTTAGACTATGAAGAGTTATGTCTTTGATGTTTTTTCCATCTATGCATATAGATCCTTTGGTGACATCGTACAAACGAGAGAGGAGTTTTACAATGGTTGATTTCCCGCTCCCAGATGCACCAACTATGCCTAAAGTTTCTCCTTTATTTAATTCGAATGAGATGTTCTTTAAAGTGTATTCATTGCGGGAGGGGTACTTGAAATAAACTTGATTGAAACTAAGGTGACCTACATAAGGAGGCAGTTCAATGGCATCATTGGATTCAATAATAGATGGAGAACTATTTAATAAAGTAAATATCCTATTATTAGATGCTTTTGCACGTTGGTATATGTTTACAATTTGGCCGAACTGGGCAATTGGCCAAACGAATTGTTGAACATAGACTATAAAAGTTACGAAAATTCCTGGCGTTAAGGGATGTCTGAATCCGAATGGTGGGCCAGATATGACCCATATTCCTCCAACAGAGAAAGTTAAAATGAACCCCGCTCCAAGCAATAATACTATCATTGGAAAGAATTTTATTCTTGTCAAAATGGTATCCCAATTGGTGCGGTGATAATCAAAAGAGGATTTAGAAACTCGCATCAATTCATATGGTTTTGTTGATTCGGTTTTTATTACCTCAATTCCACTCAGGTTATCTTCTAACCTAGACCCAAGATGACCAACACTGGATCGCATAGTAACATATTTTGGATGGATATTTTTAACAAAGAAATATGTTAAGATTACAATAAGAGGGACTGGTGACATTGCTATGATTGTGAGCTCTGGATTAAGTAGAAATAAGATTATTCCAATTCCAAATACCATTACTATAAGCCTAAGTGAATCACTGAAACTGGTACTAAGAAAATCTTCTAGTTGGTTAACATCATTATTAAGAATACTGAGTAATTCTCCGGTCCTTGAATCTTCGAAAAAATCCATTGATAGGCGTTGGAGTGCATCATAAGCGTCAGTTCTAATAGAATGCTGAACTTCTTGTGCGAATGCATTCCAACCTCGATCTCCAATCCATAAAGATATTGCACCAATAAAAAATGATAGCGCAATGGTTCCAGAAAATAGTAGAAGTTTTTCAAAAGGTGAAAGTGAATTGAGAGTATTTGAAAATGGATAAAATTCTGGAGCTGATTGGCCAAAGAAGATTAAATCTATTGAAAGACCTAGAAATAATGCAGGCAGGAGGCCAGAGAAACGTCCAGTCAAGGTTCCGAATGTGCCGCAAAAAATATGGAAAATGTTATTTTTACCATATTTTATGAATAAATCCAACATGGAACTAGATGTATCGTAATTCAGTTTTGACGAAGGGTCGGCCATATTAAGAATTGATTGGAGAAGAACTATAATCAGTTTCACGTATTTGAACATAATTGTCGTTTCTAAGAGCGAATTTTTCTTTTTTGTAAGTAGCCAAAAGTCTGACACCTGACATTCCAGCGTTTTTCAATACCGAAGACATAGAATTTGTTTTTTTACTTTCTATTACGCGATTTGTGATTTTAAAAATCGAATCCCAATCTGAAGGTTTGAATCCACGGACTAAATTTGCGAAAGCAACGTTTCTACGGATTTCATCTCCTATTGCAGCTTTCCAGTGATCATTGTAGTGAACTAGTTTACCTTTTGCTGCAAGTTCACCTGCTATTTTTCCAGTTCTGAGGGCCACATGCGCCCCGCCTTCATGGAATGCTGATGTTGCCCCCATAGCACCGCCAGTGATTGCTATATTGGCTTGAACTGGAGAATCTATTGGCCGGGTTGAAGAGATAGGGTATGTTTCAGTTCCTTTTCTTTTTCCTCTTTTTTCTACGAGGGGAAAATCGGATAAGTCATAATCTGGAAAAACAGATGAGAGAAGACGCTCTATATACTCGCTACATCGAGGGATTTGTTTGTCACTGGAATTAAGTAATAGATATGAATTCCTATCAGGGATGGAATCTAAATCCATTCCTATTGGCATTGTTACTCCGATTCGAGCAGTGTTGCCATCATTTGGAAAAACCCATGGGTAAGCTGTGTGACCAGGCATATAGCCCCACCAAAATTTAATTTTATTTGGTTCGAATAAATCCATTGGCATTTCCCTGTATTCTTGGTATGCTATGTGATTGGCTACAGTGGTTCCAAGAGCAGCTGTTGCAACTCCCTGCGGTAAAAATTGATTTAATAAATTTAGAGTTATGCTGCGTTGAGGACCATCTGATAAAATCAAATTGGTTGCTAATATAGAATCCCCATTGCGCAGGAGTAATTCATGAGGTCCATTTTTTGAAGCTATTACTTCTTTGACAGTATCTCCAATTCTGCAATCTGCACCTGCAATAGTAGCATTTTCAAGCATCCAATCATCAAATTTTGTTCGGTTATAAGTATACCCGAAATGAGGATATGATGATTTTATTCCAGTTTTGTATAAACAAACACTCTCAGATGGAGAAATGAATTCAGCACAATCTAAATGTCTAAGAAGAATTCCTTCGGGAAAAGTAGAAGGATCTATCTCCATTAAATCCACCCAATAATCTAGAATCCCAGCTGCATCTGTAGAATCAGGTCCAATTGTTTTTCTGTCTTCGCGTGGGACGCCTTTTTCAAATAGAACTGTTTTCGCGCCGTTGCTTGCAGAGTGTTGAGCTGCAACTGCACCTGCAGGCCCACCTCCAATAACAGCTACATCCACGCGTTCCATGATCGAACGCCGGCGTCTATGCTATTAAATCCACCTTCCTGAAACGAGACTGACTATGGAATTAGTTTTGTCCACAGCACTAGTACTGATGGGAGAACAACAATAGAAGACAGATACGCATAAAAGACACTTAATGCAGTTAAAAGCCCGAAGGAACCAATGGCAGGAAAAACTGCTAGATAAAGTGCCCCTATACCAAATACAGTTGTTAGCATACTCCCAGTCAGGGCACCTCCAGTCCCTTGTAATGTCCGAGTTAGAGACTGAAAAACATCCCCAGTTGAATCGTATTCATCGACGAATCTATGCACTACATGAACAGAGTAATCCACACCAAGACCAACAGTTAAAGCTAGAACTGTGGCGGTGAAAGCATCGAAAGACAACCCAGCGAGGCGCATGCTGCCACCCACTAGTGCCACAGTTATGACTATTGGGAAAACATTGATCAATCCTAGTAGTGGGCGCCTATCCATTACCCAATAGAGAAATACTAAGAAAAGTGCGGTTAAAGAGAGGGCAACTAAAAGGCTCTTAATTGCAGAATCAAGTAGAAGATTCACAACATCTTCTAAAACGATTGTTTCTCCTGTAGAAATTGAAGAGTATCGTTGTTCATCTGCGATAAATTTTCCCTCTATTGCAGCTAATCCGGTGTCAGCTCCAGCTTTGAGTGAATAAATAACCAAAGTCCCACGTCGATCTTCTGGCAAATATTTAAGTGCTTGAGAACGGGAGGATGAGGAAAATAAAGTGCCATATATTTCATCAAGATTTTTATCAGGCACCCCATTTCCATTTCTATCACTGATAGACACTAGTTTGGCAAATTCGGAATCTTTTGATGCATGGTTTTGGATTACATTTAATATGCTACTAGATACTGCCACCCTTCCTTCAGTCGCGAATGTGCCTGGAGGATTCTGACTTATTTTATAGAGAGACTCTAGAGAGTTGTCATGACGCATAGGAGCATCTATAAACATAGTTATAGATCCGCCAGACTGAGATGTATCGAAATTGTCTGTTAGGTAATTTAAAGTACTAACTGAGGAATAAGTACCAGGTTTAAATGGCTCAGGTAAGATAGTGAGATAGTAAGGAGTTTCTTCAGGCGGTAAAAAACTCTCAACTGAGAATGTTGTGTCTATTCCAGTGGCATAGTTAAGTGAAATCCCTGAAAAAATGATGACTAAAATTAAAAAAACTACAGGGGCTTTTTTCGCAATCCACACCCCAGTTTTAAGTAATCCTCCTAGAATTGACCCATCCCTTCCAAGAGGTGAAGTTGAAAATGTGGGTATACGTCTTGTTTCAGATTGTCTGAGACGGTCTATATGTATTTTTGCAGCAGGCAAAAATATTCCAAAAACTAAAAATGTGAAGATTATCCCTATACTAGCTACGATGCCGAAATCTTTTATTGGCGGTAAAGAACTAGTTAGGTTTGAAAGAAATCCAATAACTGTGGTTGCAGTTACTATGAAAAATGCTATGATAATCTGATTAAGCATGAGAGATGCAGCTTCATCTACGCTGTTTTCATCGTTCTTTGCTTCTCTATAACGATTGATTGAATGGATACCGAAATCTACCCCTATTGCCAATAGAATTGGTGGGACGGCTATGAGCATCTGGCTAAAGGGAATGTTGAAAATCCCCATGAATCCAAACGTCCATATAAGTGCCATGAAGAGTGAAATTACACCGAGGAATAGATCAATTAGGTCTCGATATGCATATATTAAGAAAGCTATAATTAATATGACAGCTGCAGGAGTCACTATGATCATTGTGTCTACTATAACATTTCCGAATTCATTGGAAAATATACCAGATCCAAAAACCCTAACATCCCCGCCTATTGAAGCAGACTCTGCAACCGATTTTTGTATATCTGCAAGAGGATCTACCCCACTAGTTCCAGTGCTTTGTTGTGCCCCCTGTGCAGTGGAAGATAAAGAATGAGTTACGATTCCGATTGTGGAACTAGCAGTTAAAGATACTTCATTAAAATCTGAACTAAGAAGGCCTCTAAAAGATGGCGATTTATCATTGATTTCTCGAATTGTAGATTTAATTTTTGAAGGAGGGGTTTGATCAATTACATAGAGTTGTTTCTTGAGTGTTTGTGCAGAAGGGTCGATGTATGTTGCAACTAGACCCGCGGCACTAGAACTACCTACAACCCTTAGATCATCTTGTTGTTCTAGAGAGTATTGAAGTTCTAGCATTCTTAATAGAGAAGGTTTAGAAAGTACGTTGGTGCTGACCTGAATAAGTTGAGTACTTCCAGTAGTGCCAGAACCAGAAGGTGGACCGAATCCACCATCACTGTTAGAGCTCGTTTCTGAGAACTTCGGGGAAAACTTTTGGTTTATTTCCTGAAGAGCCTTCTCAGAGGGTAGATCTGTTGTGAACTGTTCAGTTCCTGCTTCTGTTGATATATTTCCTAGACCGGCTGCAAAAATGACTGATAAAATAAGGAATGCAAATATCACACTTTTAGTACGTGTGAGTATCAGGCTAACAATAGGTTCTACGTATGGTTTGAGATCCATTTTGGGTTACTTTTATACTATTTATTTTGACGGTTTCTACGGATGTATAGTGCCCCGGTAGTTGCTGCAATTATTGCTACAACAAGAATTGGTAAAATCGGGATAGATGAGAATGTCCCATTTCTTGTTTCAAGAGTAACGTCGATTGGAATCTGATAGGTATCAGATAATAAAGTGTCGCCATAAGATGTGTCATATTGGAAATCTAGATCCAAAGGATAGACCTTAACCAAAGCTGAGTTTGATATGGAAATATCGAAAATTATTTGTTTGTTTTCTCCAGGTAGAAGTTCCGATATAAATGCAGTATCGTCTTCGGCAGATATAGGGCTTTCAGGGAATATTTTTGCAGAAATATCACTTATCGTTTCAGTCCCAGTATTAGTGACCTGTAAGGTCAATAAAGAACCAGAACCAGGAACGAAGAATGAATTTATTGGAGAAATTTCAAATGCATCTTTCTTATTAGAAATATCTAGAATTACGTCTAGAGGTTCAGATAGATGAGATTTACCATCCGAATCTCTGTACCTTATGGTGAGCGAAATTTGTCTTTTTCCTTCAGTTGCAGATTCACTTACATCAAGAGAAAATTTGAAAGATTCAGAGTCTCCTGGTGAAAGAGTTCCAATGGCATATTCTTCTTCTATGGCAGATATTGTGTTAAGATCAGATTGAAAAATGATAACCGCGTTTTCGACTGATTGTGGGCCGTTATTTAAAATTTTTCCAACTAGTTCGCCTTCACTTCCAACGGAAAGGTTACTGCGTGCGTCTTTTACATCGAACGTCTGCTCCCCGAGTGGGGTGATGCCTATTGTGATTGGGTCAGATGACCTATCTGAATTATCAGAGGTCTTGTAATGAATTGTTAAAATTAGAGGATAAGGTCTTACATTGGAAGATTCTGCAAGACTAGCTTTAAATGAGATATCTTTTGAGGATGATTGTGACCAAGGTCCGATAACATATTCAGCAGCGTTTGAGCCACCAAATGAAAGTTTGGAGTCTGTGGATGTCACAGAAACCCTACTGTTTGTTATTGCGTCGGGGGCATCATTAGTTAGGGTGAGATAAATAATACCTTCCTGGCCCAATGAAATATCATTAGAAAGTTCACTTATAGAAAACCGCCCATTATCAGAAGTTGGAGAAATTCCAGATGTCATTGTTTCAGAGGTTTTAGATTCTCCAAATTTATCAGAATAAGATAAAGATATTGACACTGGATGAGATCGTCCAACTGATCCTTTTTTAAATTGAACTTCGAGGGGTACCGAATAAGAATTCCCGGCATCCATATTTCCAATGAAAGTACTAGAGCTTGTTGAAGGATTATCGCTATTTCCAAATTTTAGTTCAGATGACTGAGAGGTTATAGTGAAGATGGAATCATAAGCAATATCGCTGCCATAGTTTTTTATGTCTATGTTTAAGTCACCATAACCGTCGAAGATAGGTCCAAGCGAAATTTTATCGACATTGAAAAGAGGGGCAGGTTCTACGATTAAACTTACTTTTTGTGTGACAGTTTTTGTATCTTCACCGTGTCCAGGACTGTCTGGGGGGCCAATAATAGTTGTCCACTTATAATCTACAGTTACGGTTAGATCGTAAGTTCCAGGAACAGCGTTTGAATCTACAGAAATATCAACAAGCACAGGAGAGCTAGTACCTTCTGCCACATTTCCAATTGGCAAGGTTCCAGTTAGGACTTGAATAGGTGCATCATTGGATGTTAGCTTTAGCGTCACGTCTCTTGCAGTTGTTGCCCTTGATTGGGCAGCTGAAGAACTACCAGATGTTACTTCTCCTCCATTGAGAATGACGAAAGAGAGGGTTGTTTCTTCTCCAGGGCTAACTCTGTCGTCGGGTAAGAATACACTGATTGTTGGACTTCCTTGACCTTGTGCTGCTGCAAACACAGTGGCAGGCATAAGTAATAAAAAAACTAGAAATAAAACTATTAGTTTGGACCAGGATTTGGACATTGATAAATATTAAAATCAATGCGTGCTTAAATAGATGATTAAATGCCAAAGTATACATAATTTTTTTGACGATTATGTTGTACCAGAATAATATTGTTTCGATAATAATTTTTTCGGCAAATATAACCTGTCTCGAATAGAAGTTAACAGAGTATTATGCAAGCCGATCTTGTAATTAAGAATTGTACGATAGTAACGCCAGATGGTTTAATAGAAAATGCAGGAGTCGCTGCAAAGAATGGAAAAATCATAGCTATTGGTGCATCTGATGCACTGCCAAGTGGAGATAGAGAAATTGATGCTTCGGGAAAGTATCTATCTTCTGGGATAATAGACTGCCACATACATAATCGTGAACCGGGACTAGAATATAAAGAAGATTGGGGAACTGCAACCCAAGCTGCTGCTGCAGGTGGTGTAACTACAGTTATAGGGATGCCAAATTGTAAACCAGTAATTGACACTGCAGAAAACCTACTTTTGAAATTTAGATTGGGAGAAGAGAAAGCATATGTGGACTTTCAATCATATGTTGTAATAACATCCGATAATGCAAATGAAGAAGCGGTTAATTCTTTGAATGAGGCAGGATGTGTTGGGTACAAAGTATTTTTAGGAACAACAATTGGAGCAATTCCAGCGCCAAATGATGGAGAGCTTCTTGATGCAATGCATGCAATAGCAAAAACTGGGAAAAGATTAGGGTTTCACGAAGAAGATGACGAGATTCTAAAACACTATGAAGCACAGTTTATAGCAGAAGGCAGGAATGAACCAATAGACCATACACGCTCGAGACCGCCTGTGTGTGAAAGAGAAGCTGTTGCAAGAACTATATTGTTTTCAGAGCATACAGGATGCCCAATACATGAGTTCCATTTAGCTAGCGGGTCCGGTGCTCAGCTAGTACTAGATGCGAAAAAAAGAGGCATTAATGTAACCGCTGAAACCATGCCACATTACCTTTGGTGGAATGAAGAAGTCATGCGAGAGAAAGGGAATGTTGCCCGGATTCAGCCGCCTATTAGAGATCAGACTGAACAAGACATGCTTTGGGAAATTGGAATTCATGGAGGAGGCATTGATTGCATAGCTACAGATCACTCCCCACATACTGACGAAGAAAAAGGAATGGAAGATCCATTTCAAAATACATGGAATGTTATTTCTGGTTTTGTTGGATTGGAAGCTGAAGTAGGTGCGATGCTCACTTTTGTAAATCAGGGGAAACTCACGTTGGAGAAATGGGTTGAAATGCACAGTAAACGGCCTGCAGAAGTATGGGGAATGTATCCAGAAAAAGGATCACTTAAAATTGGAACTGATGCAGATTTCACGGTTTTTGATTTGGATGAAACATGGACCTTGGATAGAAAAAACCTCCATTCAAGAAATACAGCCACTCCATGGCATGGTGAAACGTTTACGGGGAAGGTCACAATGACCGTTGTTCGTGGAAGTGTTGTGTATGAAAACGGAGAGGTAGTTGGAGAGAGAGGGTATGGTACCCTTGTTGATGTAGATAGCATGCCTTGGAACTCCCCAAGAAAGCTAACAGAACCGCTCGGAGAATACAGAGATTATAGATAAATAAAAATTAAGATCTATAGATAATTAAAATAATATTTTCAAAATGTCAGATTACATGAATAGAAGAGGTGCGGAAAAGATAGGGCTGAAAAGAGGAAAAATGCTTAGTGGAGCTATTGACCAGAATTTGAGAAACTTTTGGGCTTCTGCTAACAATAAAGGGATTTCTAAGCATGAGGTTCTTGAGGAAGTGGATAATAATTCTCAAAGATTGCCTAAGTTAACTAGAATGGAAATCAAAGGAATGTCTCGGGCAGCAAAAGTTCCTTATGCTGACCTATTAGCATTTAATTTGTTTGAAGAGAATATATCTCCAGATGGATGTACTGTTGCCATTTCCGCGGGCGATGCATCTGCATCGGGAGAAACTATTTTCTTTAAGCAGTCAGATAAAAAAGGATCTAGTGAATTCGCAGGGGAAAATTGTTATGAAAACCAGCAAGTGAATGTTGTTCGGGTTGAAGAACATGAAGGTGGAAAAAGTGTCATAATGGTTGCTGCAGCAGGTTCTACGGCGGTCAAAATGGGAATAAATAGTAAAGGCGTTGCAATAGGTTCGAATATATCTAGAACCATTACATTTGATGAAGAGGGGAAAAGTGCAAAAGAGTGGGCTGCAGCATCTAGAGGAGAATTTATGCGCCAGGGACTTATCCAAGGTGATACGGCTGTTGAAGCTGCGCAAGTAATAGCTCCGTTGCTGTTATCAGACCCAATGTCTTCGCCGGGCAGTATAGATATTGCAGATGCCAAACGGACAATAATTCTAGAAGGAGAATTCACAAATATGGCTGCAGAGTGGATTGAGAATGGCGTCATAGGGAGAGCAAATAAATTTGAAATTCTTAGTCACCTTGCAAGACCAAGATCGGAGATACCTTCGAGTTATTGTAGATATGAGAGAGTTATGGAAGTACTAGAAGCTAACAAAGGGAATGTTACAGTGGAAACTATGAGGGATTTATCTATAGATGTTAAGAATGGCCCAGGTTTAAATTCCATTTGTAGATACCAGGAGAACGATTATAATGATGAAACTACACTGTCAGCTGCGATATTCCAACTTAGGGAAGAAAATCCAGGAAAAAGTGAAGTTTACATAGCTCTTGGAAAGACATCCTATTCATGGAGATCTGAAGAAGGGGAAGGTTGGATAAAAATAAGTGCAGATGCTAAAGAAAAAGATATTCCAGAAAGTTTCCTTACAGGTGACGCTTGGCTAAAATATTACACTGAAGAGCCATACAGTGGAGATCAAGCGCCGACACCATTGATTTAATTTACGGAATTAAGTAAGTGTGGTCAAAAAAGACCTACCAAAAAATATATGTTTTAGACTAGTCTAATGTACAGCATAATGCTTAACGGAGTTACTGAATCTATGGAAGATTATTTAAAAAATATATATTTAATTAATCGAGAAACTGGAGAGAAAGTTTCCACTTCAGAATTAGCTAAGAAAATGAGAGTTAGTTCACCTACTGTGACTAGTATGGTCGGGAAACTTGGAGATAAAGGATTTGTGTATTATGAGAAATACAAAGGTGCAGATCTAACTCCAGAAGGCGAATCGATTGCCCTAGAAGTATTACGGCATCATCGGTTAATAGAAACATATCTTGTAGAACGGCTAGGGTATGATTGGTCAGAAGTGCATGAAGAGGCAGATGTACTTGAACATTATATTTCAGAAAAATTAGAATTGAAAATTTCTAATGCCCTTGGAGATCCGAAATTTGATCCCCACGGTGCCCCCATACCAAGTGCAGATTTATCATCTATTGCTAAAGATGAGATGACTAGATTGGGAGGACATAAGCCAGGAGAGATTGTAATAATTGGAAGGGTAAAAGAAAGAGAAAAAGAAGAATTGCAATACCTAGCAGAAATAGGAATTACCCCTGGAGAAAAAGTTAAGATTGAATCAGTTGCACCTTTTGGTATGGTAACAGTTAGTAATGAAAAAGGAAATCATAGTTTACCAAAAGATGTTGCTATGTCGATACATGTGCAGGAAATTTAAATCCATGCTAAAAGCAAGTACCAAATGAGCAACATACAGAGGATAAGTGGAATATTCATTGAGATATTTATATAGATAATAGCATCCCACATAGTATCGACTATGTTGAGATATGAATACAAAAGTATATGCCTAAAATTATATCTTTGACCGATTCGATTCTATTATCTGTTTTTAGAGATATATTTTTAATTGAATCTACTTCTATTTTACTCAGAGTACATATCAGAAGTAGTTGAGATTTCATCATCTAGCCATTCTTTCAACCATATCGTACGTTGTAATCTTTGATAGCAAATAGAATATGCTGTGTCACTTACTACTTTGGAAAGTGTTTCTTTGCCCCGGGTGATAACCTTTTGTAGATTTTTTGAAGATTCCCAAGGATGTCTAGATTCATATCCCATTCTAAGCAATAGTAGTGAGCAACCATTTGCCCCTATTTTGTCAATCATATCCGCCTCGATTAAGCATTGAGATTCTATTGAAAGATCATTCAGTGGGCCGCTATAGACGTGATTGGAAATAATTTGATGTACAGTATTATTAAAATTCTCGGAAAAATTAAAATTTTCGGTGAGATGTTTGAGTGCTATATTTGCCCCGTCTTGGGCATGAGTTTTTTGAGAAGAAGAAAATTTAGCGATGTCATGGAATAGGGCTGAAACTCGGACTAGATCTATATTCGCGCTTTCTTTTTCTGCAATTTTTGTAGATATATCTATTACATTAAGTGTGTGTATGAAACGATAATCTGCAGAATGCCAGGGATACCATCGCATCCTATTTCCATCGGGATCATTTTCAGTACTGAATATAAGTTGGTTATGAACGAATTCCTTCATTTGACGGAAGTCACCTGAAGAGACTTTTTCTTCTTCAGTTGGTAGGTCCATCGCCCCGCCTTAAGGTGTCTTTGATGACCATATCTTTACAATACGGTGGGATGTTTGAACCTTTAGGCTTCCGAGGTTAAACTGAATGAAAAATTGAAATTAATATGTATTGAAAATTTGTTGTATTTTTGCATAATCATTTGTCTGCATCAATGATAATGCCAACAAGATTCGTGCTTTTTGAGGACTTAGAGTCCCCCCACTAATGAATGGTTCTGTTACTGGTTTGAACCCGGTGGTTCCCCTATTACATAAGACAACTGGGATGTCTTTTTTTGTTGCTTCAAGTAATGAATCTCCTTGTTTTGGGTACCCATCTGGCCAAGCTGGACTGCAAGTCGGGAATGCTGCACAAACAATTCCTTTTGCTCCAGACTCGATTGCTGCTCGAACCATGGTTCCGTCATCTGCGAACGAGGAATAGACTATTTGTACATTTAACAGAGGGAAATCAGATACAGAAGAAGTGGAAATGTCAAATTCGGTTGAAGATGTTGAAAGTCTAGTGGGGATGCGGTAGAAACGTACTTTATCAAAAACATCGCCTAAACGGCCGAAATTGGTAGACCTCCAAGCGTCTGGTCGGCTTGCGGCTATTTTTGTTACATCACGTGCGTGGTGTATTTCTTCGTTGGCCACAAATAAAACTCCTTTACCTACCGAGTGAGGAGATGCAGATACCCTAATAGCATCGTATAGATTTTTAAAACCTTCAGACCCTAATTTTCCTATATTACGTTGCGCTGCAGTTACTACGACAGGAATGTCAGTGTTCAGAACTAGATTTAAGAAATATGCTGTTTCTTCAGATGTATTGGACCCATGCGTGATGACGAATCCATCTGGCGGAGATTTTGACAAAGACTGGTGCATAATTTCTTTCTGAAGACTAAACCAGACTTCTGGCGTAAGTGCACCACTATTTAGATGAGTTATTTCAGTGAGAGATAGGTCTGCATGCGATAGTACTTCTGGAGGAGCCATGTCCAAGAGCGCGTCGATGGCAACAAAATCGGATTCGGATATGTAGTTTCCAGTTATGTTTGCAATAGTCCCCCCAGTTCCAAGAATATGGATTTTAGGTTTTTCTTCCATGTGCCTTATATGCTTTCGAATGACATCATGATTGTTATTTTGGTAGTAATACTGTCCGATAGGTTTTAGCCATAACCGTGTGAAATTCATGTATGTCACTTGAAAAGTCATACATTCCAGATATAATTCCAGAAAGCGAATTAGAATATTTTGAAAAGGCAGGTTATGGAAATAGGATAGGGTGGGGAAAATCAGCTGCCATATTGATTGTGGATATGACAGATGAATTTACTACAGGGGGTTATGGAGTTGGCAGAGAAGACACGGGTTCAGCTGCTGTTGATGCAACTGAAAAACTAATAAAAACTGCCCGCAGTGTTGACGTTCCGGTATACTATGTTAAACCATCTAGAGGATTCCCAGATGGATACCCAGGAGCTACAAAACGCCCAGGTGCCGTAAGTTCAGTTGAAAAAAAAGAATCTAAGGGGCAGAATATCAATGAAAAATTGACCCCGTTGGCCGGGGAACTTGTACTTGATAAGCCAAGAGCAAGCGCATTTTTTGATACACATTTGGCAATGCTTTTACATAATAGAGGTATTGATACCTTGGTAGTTACAGGGATGACTACTTCAGGGTGTGTTAGAGCAACTGTTGTAGATGGCCATTCAAGTAATTTTAGAATTATAGTACCAATAGAGTGTGTTGCAGATAGATCTACATTTTGCAATGAGGCTTCATTATTTGATATAGATATGAAATATGCAGATGTCACCGCGCTTGAACAAGTTATAGAGAGATTAAATAAATACTGAACTAAGATGTTTTATAGATTTTATATTTTATAAAACGATAGGGGCAACACTATATCTAAGTGGAACCTATAGAAAGGTATGCACGATACTGGGCCGGGGGGAAAATTTGAGGGGCTGCATGGATAATAAAGTATATTACTTGCATTCAACAATAGAGATTTTACTTGAGCAGGTGGAAAAATATATGGAAGGATTGGAATCTCCAGAGGGGATAGACGGTGTAGAAATTAAACGGAGAAGTAATACATTAATGATAACTGCTGTGGCGAACGGTTCTGGTTTGGGCAAATATACCCCTACTGCAGTCATAAAAGGCACAGTTACAGAAAAGAAAGTATTGAAAGAATTGAGTGAAGAAGAAATAGAAGCACTTGATCCAGATGAAGAAAGACCAGTTGACATTTTCGAGATAGCTACATTCAAAGGCGAATTGGATGCAATATTACAGAATACAGTTTACCAGTATCAAATGTTTGAAATCTTTTGTGGAATGGCTACTGCAGAGAGTAGAGGAACTCTTGAAGCGATATCTATTGTAGATGAAAAACTAGAATCTATAAAAATTATTGATGGCGAAATTAAAGCTTGTGGTATAGAAATTGTAGAGGATGCAAAGGACGCATCGGTTGAGACTGGAGTTAGTTGGAGAGATAATAAATACATAAATTAAAGTGTGCAGGGACGAAGAGACATTTTTAAATTAATTATTTATAGCAACCATTTTATCTTGAAAAGGAGAAGAGATAGCGAAACTATTTTTTATACTAGCGCGTTTCAAAGTATATAGAGATGAGTGACGCATTTCCAGATTATATTGATGTAGATTACAGAGAAGGTGAAAATCAGTCTGCAAAGGATTACAAGAATATTGAGGATAAATTAGAAAAGGCAATTCAAGTGGTGAGTTTGGGTTTAAATCAATATAAGAATCCAGGAATTATGTGGACAGGTGGGAAAGATTCTACTCTAGTATTGTATGTAGCAATGGAAGTTGCAAAAGAAGAAGGAAAGGATATACCCCCAGTTATATTCATTGATCATTTTGCACATTTTTCAGATGTTATTGAATTTGTGGAGAAATGGACAAATAAATGGGGTTTGGAACTTATTAAAGTTGGTAACGAAGATATATTCAGACTGTGGAAGAAAAATGGAGATGAAATAAAAGTTACAGATTTGAGTGAATCAAATCAAAAAGAACTACTAAAATTAGAATACAAAGAAGATACAATTGTAGTGGATCCAGATTCATTTGTAGGAAATCATTTGCTGAAGACCGCGGTTCTAAATAATACAATTACCAAAAATAAATTTGACGGGGTTTTTTCTGGTGTTAGATGGGATGAACAAGAGGCTAGAGCAAATGAAACATTTTTTAGTCCGCGTCATGATTTATTAAAATATCCAGCCCATGACAGGATACACCCTATACTTCAATTTGATGAGAGAAGTGTATGGGATGCTATGTGGAAATATGTTGTTCCAGACTCTGTTAAAGGGTATCCTTCAGGGCATATTCCATTAAATTTTGAAGATTTTCCAGAAGGCATTTATCCTACAGATATCCCAGTCGGACCAAAATATTTTGAAGGTTTTCGTTCTCTTGGAACAGAGAAAGGATCAGCTAAAACTGAGGATAAACCGGCATGGCTTCAAAATTTAGAAGAGACATCTGAGAGGCATGGCCGTGCCCAGGATAAAGAAGGAATTATGAAACGACTTAGAGATCTAGGGTACATGTAATTCAGGTTCAGAATTATATATTGAGGTTCCATGGAGCAAAATCTGGATTTACTTGTCTGATTTCAGTTGATATTGAATCTATTGTAGAGATATCGTGATCAGAGAGACATAAGTTGAAATTTTCTATATTGCTTTGGATGTGGTCTTTCGAAGAAGCTTTTGGAATGGGTGTTGCATTTTTACTCTTAATCCATGAGAGACTAATTTCAGCTTCGGTTAGATTATATTTAGAAGCTATATTTTCCAATTCGTTTACTCCGAAAATTTCACCCCTAGCCATGGGGGAGTATGCAACTACGAGTATATCTTCTGAGTTGCAGTAATTTAGGAGAGTTGATTGCTGTAAAAGTGGGTGGAACTCTATTTGATTTGCAAAAATTGGTGAATCGCATTCTTTTTGTGCCAGGTCTAGTTGAAGAGGTTCAAAATTGCTTACACCTATATGGGAAATAACACCATCGTCACGGAGATCAGAGAAAGCAGATAAAGTTTCTTCTGGGTCATAAGTACCAGCAGGCCAGTGGACATATAAAATATCTATATACTCTGTTTTTAGTCGATCTACGCTAGATTCTGCAGCAGACATAACATCTTTGTAAGATAAATCATTAGTATGTATTTTTGTTGCTATGAAAAGCTCATCTCGATCTATTTCTGCTGAAGAGATCCCCTTTCCAACTTCTATCTCATTTAAATAAAGTTGGGCTGTGTCTATGTGACGATAACCAACTTCTAGAGCGAATTTGATGGCATCTATTCCAGAATTTCCAGATAATTTCCAAGTTCCTAATCCCATTAATGGCATACCTTTTTTACGAGGTATTAGTTCAGAATCAGATGAATCCATAACATAAGGTACAATAAATAGAGTATAAGTAAGTTCTTTATTAAATAAACCTAATAGAAAAATAATGATAAAATATGTTTAGTACTTTGGTTCTGCATTGCAAATTGAATATACAGAATCCATAATGACATCTCTTTCTTTCTTCCATGATGAGAATTCCCCAGGAGAAGTTGGATATATGGAATATTGAGATTTGAGTTGGTTTGCTTTTTTATTTATCCGATATAGTTCGTATAGAAGTCCCCAATGTTTAACGGTTTTTGCTATTGTTTTTATTTTGACCCATGCGTCCATTGTAGTACTTCCATGCTTGCCCATGATATCGACTAGTTGTTGTCCAGGTATTGCAGAAATTACACCAGTTAATTCAGAAACAGTGTGGGCACCGCCCCAAATATTATATAAATCCATTGCAGCAAATCTCTTGCCAAAACTATTCATTACTTGAACATTATAATCCCATAAAGACGCTTCGCTAAAATCATTTCTATCGATAGCCGATATAGCGGTTTTAGCGGCAAAATGTCCAGATTGGGCTGCCCCATGAATTCCACCTCCTGTGGTTGGGTTTACATGGGCAGCAGAATCCCCAGCTGCTAAGAACCCAGGAGATACTGCAGAATCATATGGCCTACGGGTAGGGAGTGCCGCCCCAAGCTTATCTATTACAGTGCAATCCTGGAATTCTGGACGGGATCGTATATCAAGTTGAAGTGCTTCGACCAATTCCATTGGTGGCTTGTTCATTTGGAATCCAACTCCGACATTGATCACTGTTGGGGTTCGTGGGAAATACCAAAGATAACCTAGTTCGGAGGTGGGTTTGAATATGATTGCATCGTGCCAATCGACAGGGTTTGGTATTTCTATTACTTCTCGATACGCCGAACAGAATTGTGTGTATGACACATTTGTGTCGAAAGTCGTTCCAGAAAAATCTATTTTGTCTTGAAGAAGTGACAAAGATCCTGCAGTATCTATTGTGACAGGTGCTTCATAGGAAACTTGTTTTCCTTTACGCATCCCAGTGACTCCTTTTACACTTCCATTTTGGATAACGTCCTGAACCACAGTGTCGTAGTGAATGTCCGCACCTGCTATTTTTACTTCGTCTAGAAGGACTTGCCCATATGCATGACGGTCTATAATGGTTCCTTTAGTTTCGCCGAACGGTATATTAATAGTTTGTCCGGTTTCGGGATTTTCGAAAATTGCTCTTTGAATATTACGGTTGGTAAAAGATTCTTTTGCAAGCCTTTCTAAATCAATTACATTTGGGAATGTTGCTTTTCCTTTGACTGCATCCCCACAAGCTATGTTTCCAGCTTCTTTGGTACTTTTGCGTTCTAGTACGACTACAGACTTTCCTTCACGTGCAGCAGTTGCAGCCGCAAATGAACCTGCAGTCCCTCCGCCAACAATAATGATATCATACGATTGAACTCCCATGGCAAATTGATGTTAGGGAGATTTAAAAATGCATGGGATCTGTGCGACGGTTGAAAATCTATTAATGCAGAGTATTAAAGACGGCAAAATAAGTATTAAAACAATAGACTGGGAACTAATAAAATTCCCTTAATAGATCCATGGCCTTGGGAGAAGGGTGTGTAGGTATGTCCCACATAGGAGAATGTAATTTGTGAGATTTTTCGTAGGATATAGATTCGGGGTTTTGGTACAATATGCCCTGATATTCTGTTTCTGTATCAAATATTAATTCTTTTGCAGCATCGTAATCTGTTGGATCATGGCCTATATCTTTTACATCTACCAAATTATCTCTGAAATATTGATAAGTATCTACTTTGTTGTAGGTGACACATGGACTGAAAACATTTACAAATCCAAATCCATCATGTTTGATCGCCGCTTCCACAATTTCGGTGTGGCGTTTTAAATCTGAAGAGAATGACTGAGCGATGAAAGTTCCTTGGGAAGAAAATGCTAATGAAAGTGGGTTTAATGGAGGCATATGAGTTCCTGTTGGACTAGTTTTTGTTTTAAGAGTTGTACCGCTTGTTGGGGAATACTGACCTTTGGTCAACCCATAGATACGGTTGTCCATTACAACATAAGTCATGTTGACATTTCGGCGGACGGCATGAATGAAATGTGCTGCCCCGATTGAGAATCCGTCTCCATCCCCTCCGGCAACAACAACCTCCAAATCTGGGTTGGCTATTTTTGCCCCGCATCCAACAGGTAATGCACGGCCATGAACGCCATGAATTGAATATGCCCGGACATAGGTTCCAATTTTACCAGAGCATCCGATTCCTGCTACAAAAAATGTTGTTTCTGGTCGTGCCCCAGTATTTGAGAGGGCTTTTAGAATACCATTCATAGTTCCAAAATCCCCACATCCAGGACACCATGTGGGTTTTTTATCAGATTTAAATTCTGCGAAAATTGCGTTAATGCTCATGTTGTTGTGACCTCAATTTTTAAAGAAGAATTAAGTTTTTCTGCAATTTCATCAGCAGAAAATTGTGTTCCGTCATATTTTAGTATCTTGTTAGTACGGGATAATGTGTCGTGTTCTATTAGAGCGGAGAATTGACCTGTTGCGTTGCATTCTATTACGAAAACTTTAGAAGCTTTTTCTATATCATGGGTTAGATCTGGACGGGGAAGGATATAGGGCACAGAAATAAATCTAATTTCGTGGTTAAGTTTATCCATTGCCTCTATTATTGCACCTTCATTTGAGCCCCATGAAATTACTAAAATATCAGAATCTGGTGACCCAAATTCACGGTACTGAAGGGATTCTTCTGAGATAGCAGTTTCAAGCTTACGTTTTCTTTTTAGAACCTGTTGTTCTCGCAGTTCAGGGAGTTCGGTTCTACGCCCGAGAGAATCATGTTCTAAACCCGTAACCATGTGGATTCCCCCACCTATACCTGGGAGGGTTCTAGGACTGACCCCAGTCTCAGTGACTGCATAGGGTTCAAAATTTCCATTTTCATCTAGCCATGGTTCAAGATCAGAAGAATCTGTGATGAATAATCCACGTTCTCGGGTGATAGATTCGATTTCGAACTCTTCTGGAGAATATGTTTGATCTGTTATAGCAAGAGATAGATCTGATGCCAAATATACAGGAAGATTATATTTGTCTGCTAGGTTAAATGCCTCAACGGTTTTATGGAAACACTCTGCAACAGTAGTCGGTGCTAGAATAAATCTTTCGCATTCCCCATGGCCACCATATAGCATTGTGTTTAAATCTCCTTGTTCTTGTTTGGTCGGCATTCCAGTCGAAGGCCCGGCCCGCATTACATTACATATTACAAGAGGGGTTTCAGTCATAGAAACTAAACCGAATGTTTCAGTCATTAGATCGATTCCTGGGCCAGAAGTTGCAGTCATGGATCGGGCCCCGGTGCGGGCTGCACCTAGAGCTAGATTGATTGCAGATAATTCATCCTCTGCTTGGATGACATGCCCACCAAATCGTTCTATCCTTCCTTTTAGGTAATCCATAACAGCAGTTGCAGGAGTGATAGGATATCCTGCATAGAAACGACAGCCAGCAGCTATGGCCCCAAGACCTATTGCTTCATCTCCATTGAGTAGAACATAATTTGCATCGGTGCACTCGAGCGTGTATTGAAAAATTACGTTTCCATATTGTTCAAGTACATAATTGTATCCCATAAGAGCGGCTTTTTTATTGTTTTCTACGGTGGAGGGTCCTTTTTTTGAGAACTGTCTTTCTAAAGCCGCATCTAGATTGGTTAGAGGGAAATTGGTTGCTGCACAACTTGATCCAAGGGCAACAATATTCCGCATTATTGCACCCCCAGTCTCCTCTGCCAATCTTTGAAGAGGGACATTTAAACTAACCATATTTGAAGGTGGTTCAAAGTTGGACATCATGGATCTTTCACCATCATAGATTATTATAGAACCATCGTGCAATTCATTAAGATTTTCATCCACAGTTCGTTCGGTTAATGCTATAAGAACATCCAAACGGTCCACAACACTTTGTATGGGTGGTATTGCTGTTCGAATTTTATAAGAGGTATACCCACCACGTATTCGTGAAGCAAAAACTTTGGATGTGAAAACATGTCTTCCTGCACGAGAAAGTGCGTGAGCAAAAATTTTCCCGGTGGAATCAATCCCATGCCCAGCCTCGCCTCCGATGGCCCAATTTAGATCATCGATCATCTACGTGGAACGTTGTGTGCATGAAGCAAAAAGCTTCCTGAAAAGAATTAGGTATAATTGACACATTAAGAGTGATAAAATTATAAAATTTTACTTGTCAATCTTGTATTTAGAAGTGACTTTTTTGGGATTGATTCCAAAGTCTTCAGGAGTAATTTTTGGAACGGGTTTTGGATCATGTTTCTTGGAATTAAAAATAGATTGCATGTGCGAAGGTATTTTAAATGAATCGAACTCAAGTGACAACGGAACGGCTTTTTCAGATATCATTTTTTGTTTTTCATTGAGGCGTGTTTTGACAGAAGGTAACAGTTCAGATTCGGGTATTATATTGAAACCTAAAATGGACAAATAATCAGTTAATTCTGTGAAAAAATAAGAAGAATCGAATCCATCTTTTTTTGAAGATTGGATCAAACTGTCGAATAAATATGCAAGTATGATTTCCTTTTGGGAAAGATCTAAAATACCAATACTAGTTATTTCACAGAAAATTGATTCGTCGTGTTCTTTATGGATTCTTTTTCTGCCAAATCCCAACTTTGAATGGTTTTTTTCATCTGCTATAATAATATAATCTCTAGACCTAAATGATACGTCGTCTATGGAAAGAGATTCTATCTGGTCGAGAAGCCAAAGTTCATCTCGATTCTTAGCTTCTCTGGCGTACATGATGATACATGTGGCGTCAAATGCAAAAAGTATTTGCAGGTGATTTTTACCACAAAGATAATCAGATTGGCATTCTAAAGAGGAATGTAAAAGAACATGATAAAAGATCCCGCGCTTGTTGTTGTAGACTTTCAACTAGATTTCTGCAAGACATATTCAGAAGAATTAGATGATTTTGTTGAAAATGAGTTTCACCAAGAAGCACTAGAATCAACAAAAAAATTACTTAGGAGATATCGAGAATCTGGAAGAACTCCCATATTTGTAAAAGCAATACACAGCGAGAGGACTTCTTCTATACCGTTATCTGAAAAGTATGAAAGAATTGGAAAAATATTTTGTATGCCAGGAACTAGAGGGTCAGATTTGGCACCAGAAATGGAAATCCAGGAAGAAGATATAATAGTTATCAAGCACAGATATAGTGGTTTTTATAATACAGACATAGACGATTATCTGAGGAGTAATGGGATATCAGAAGTTTTGTTTGCAGGGTGCGCTACGAATGTGTGTGTTGCTACGACGTTATATGATGCATTCCAACATGGTTATAGAGTGACTCTTCTGTCAGATTGTTCTAGTACAGATGACATGGAATTGCAAAGGTTGACTGAAAAAAATGTATCGTCTAAGTTTGGGAGAGTTTGTAAGAGTACAGATATAGAGTTATTATAGTCCTTTTATTTTATTTAAAATTCCTTGAGAAGTATCTTGATCTTTTTTAGATCCGCCAAATAATTTGAGGGACTGCTTTTGTTCTTTGTTAAGGTCAGAGGGGTGTGGAGTGATTATCTGTATTTTTACTATTTGATCGCCAAAAGAATTTTTTCGCCCTGGCATGGGCATTCCGCACCCAATTAATTTGAAATTGGCCCCACTTTGAGTCCCAGGAGGAATAACTAGTTTTGAATTAGCACCTAAAGTTGGTATTAATCCATCCTTAGAGCATTGAATTGTAGTCCCAAAAACCGCCTGGTCAAAAGGAAGTTTATGTAAATAGTATATATTTGAATTATCGCGTTGGAGATATTTGTGAGGAAGTACTGTGATAACTATTTTTAGGTCTCCATTCAAACCATTTTTTTTAGCTGCACCCGCCCCCTGGTAACGAAGAATTTGTCCGTCTTGAATACCAACAGGAATATCAATAGGAAAGTTAACTTCGTTTAAAACTATACCAGATCCTTGGCAAGGTTGACATTTTTGAGAGTATAATACCCCTTCTCCAACACAGTTTTGACAAGTTATAATTTGCTGGAACTGGCCAAACATAGTTGAACTTGTTTGAGCTATTTGTCCAGATCCCTTGCAGGTTGAACAGGTTGTTTGTTTAGCTTCGGATGGATGTCCAGATCCCTTGCAGGTTGAACAGGTTTCTGGCCGGCGAATATTAATTTTTTTTGTTAGTCCGGCATATGCATCTTCTAGAGTGATTTCTAGTCTAGTCTTAAGATCATTTCCTCGAACAGGTGCAGATTTAGTGCGATTACCGAAGAAATTTTCAAACATGCTCCCGAATCCTGAAGAAGCATTAGTTGTGTAAAATGAATTATTTTGAGACCCTGAACCACTTCTTTTTTGAGATTGTTCAAATTGCGAATGGCCCATTTGATTGTATGCTTCGCGTGAAGAAGAATCGGTTAAAATTTCTTTTGCTTTTTTTATTTTCTTGAACGTTTCTTCTGCGTCCTTGGCAGATGAAACGTCAGGGTGATGTTTGGCTGCTTTCTTTCGATAAGCCTTTTTAATTTCATGAGTTGTTGCATCGCGTTTCACACCTAAAATGTCATAAAAATCTTCACTCATGGGTATGTGTAAGTAAGAATAGGTATTATTTAACTATCCGGGAAAGTTACTCTTCTATGTCTTCGAAATCTGCATCTATGAAATCTTCTCCAGGGGTTGGGTTGGATTCATTTTCAGGAGAAGAATCTTTTTGTTCATAAATCCGTTTTCCAATCTCTTGGAGTTTTGTAGATAAAGATTCTAAAGATGAGTTAATATCTTCCAAGGATGCATCTTCAGTTTCAAGAACCAACTCAAGTTCCTCCATGGCAGATTCAAGTTCGGTTTTTAATTCTTCATCCACATACTCAGTGTTTTCATTGATTAGATTTTTGGCTTGATTAATTGTTGATTCGGCGCTATTTCTAGATTCTATAAGTTTGCGTCTTTCAGTATCCTCTTCTGCGTGGTCTTCTGCTTCTTGTTTCATCAGTTCAATTTCTTCGTCTGAAAGTCCAGATCCACCTTCTATTGCAATGGATTCTTTATTTCCAGATCCTTTATCTTCAGCAGATACGTGAACAATTCCATTTGCATCTATGTTAAAAGTTACTTCTATTTGAGGTATTCCAGCAGGTGCAGGCGGAATTCCAGAAAGCTGAAAATCACCCAATAATTCGTTTTCTGGTGCAATTTCTCGCTCACCTTGGAAGACTTTTATGTGGACACCCGGTTGGTTATTATCAGCGGTTGAAAAGATTTTAGACTCTTCTGTGGGGATAGTGGTATTACGCATTATAAGTCGTTCGAATAGACCGCCTTTAACCTCGATTCCAAGTGAAAGCGGGGTTACATCAAGTAAGACTATATCTTGAATATCCCCTGATAGAATTCCCCCTTGTACTGCCGCCCCGAGTGCAACGGATTCGTCTGGATTTATATTTTTTCGGGGTTTCTTTCCAATTAGAGAAGTAACTTTTTCTTGTACTTGTATCATTCGTGTTGACCCACCAACTAGGATGACTTCGTCTATGTCTTTAGCGGAACAACCGGCATCTTCCAATACTTTCATTGTTGGTGAAACGGTTTTCTCAAGGAGATGTTTCGTAAGAGATTCAAATGAAGAACGTGTTAGTTTTTGGTCGAGATGGAGAGGACCAGAATCAGTTGCAGTTACATAAGGAAGGTTGATAGTGGTTTCTAGAGTGCTGGATAGTTCTATTTTTGCAGATTCCGCTGCATCTTTGAGTCTTTGTAATGCCTGGAGATCTTTTTTTAAATCTACCCCGTGAGAGTTTTTGAATTCTTTTGATAGGTGATCTATCAGGACGCTGTCCCAATCATCCCCTCCTAAACTAGAATCTCCATTGGTAGCCAAAACTTCATACACCCCACCGCCTAGTTCGAGTACAGAAACGTCGAACGTCCCGCCGCCAAGATCAAAAACTAGGATTGTTTTGTCTGAAGTGTCACCGAGACCATAGAACATGGCTGCTGCGGTTGGTTCATTTATTATTCTTTCTACTTTGAAACCTGCTATTTCGCCGGCATTCTTTGTTGCTTGTCGTTGAGAATCGTTAAAATAAGCAGGAACGGTTATAACTGCCTTATCAATTGATTCACCAAGATAATCTTCCGCATCTCGTTTTATTTTTTGAAGAATAATAGCAGATAGTTGTTCTGGAGAATATTTTTTTCCATCAATCGAAACTGAAAATTTTTTATCGCCCATATGACGTTTTATAGATCGGATTGTATTTTCGGGGTTTTGGATGGCTTGATTTTTTGCAGGACGGCCAACGAGTCTCTCTCCGTTGGAGGTAAATGAGACGATAGAAGGCGTGGTTCGATCCCCTTCGGAATTTACTATAATTTCAGGATCGCCAGATTCCATCACTGCGAATGCTGAATTGGTAGTCCCTAAATCAATGCCAATAATTTTGCTACTTGCCATGGTTAACTCTATATTAATCACTATTTTATGGAGTTAAGGTTCTATATAAGACTTTCGGTAAGAGAACTGAGAATAATATGAGTTATACAATGAGAAAAGTTTACTGTTTGATTGGAAATGAAAAATTGGTTTGATTGAACATATATGGAATTTATATATTAATTACCAGATCCCCCAGAGCTAACAATTACTTGGGCTGGCCGGAGTATTTTTAACTCTGACATATATCCTACGCGGATGATTGATTCGATTGTGTCTGGATTTTGGATCCCCTGTATATGAGACAAGACTTCATGGAGATTTGGATCTGTTTCATCACCTATTTCAGGTATGATAAGAGAGATATTTTCTGAAAAAAGAATAGAATCTAAATGGGACATGATTGCATTTATCCCAGATAAATTGGATTCATCTTGGTTTTGATCTAGTAAAATATTAAGGCTATCTCGTAAATCGAATAATTTGACTAGAATTGATTCTACCACTCTGTTTTTGTTAAGTTCGATCTGAGATTCTTTTCTTTTTTTATAATTTTGATGGTCGGCATGGGCACGCTTGACCATAGAATCTAACTCCAACATATTGTTATTTGAGTCATCTATAGAGAGTGAAATTGCATCTAATTTTTGTAAATTTGATAAAAGAATGGGAGTGGGAGTTTCAGAGGATTTAAGTATTTTTTCAAATAATTCATTTATCGACATGGATAAAAATTCTAGTTCTGGTTCTTGATCTAAAATGTCATTTTCGGATAAGATTTCTTCATCGGAGGAGTCATTTATTTTGTCGACTTTATTAGAACCCATTATTTGATTAGGAATCCTTGCGGGAGTATAAATATATGGGATTAATCAAAATTAGATTTTGGAAAAAATAAGATATTTTTTCAATGGAGACACTATTGGATTGGACATAGTACCCCTAAACTTAATTTAGTGTGGCGACGTTTTGAGGATATAGATGAAAAGACGTGCGTTTATTTTAAAATCCATAGTACCTTTCGTAATTTTGAGTGGATGTATAGATGGCAATAGGGATGGAGGTATCAGAGGTCCCCCAATTGCAGATCAGAGAGCTCCTGAACTACTCAGAGTAGACACTTTTGATACGAATAGGACTAAAGATGGAAAATTGTTAGTTGAAACTACGATTATGAATGAAGGAAACTCAGTGAGGAGAACTAAATTGACTATAAGAGTTGAATCTAACGGGATTGTGGAAGAAAAATTACAGGTGGTTGAGGTAGAACCAGATGGAAAGGCCATAATAGAGATGATTTTTCAAGTGGGTTTTGAAAGTTTTGAAAAGGACGGAGATCTAAGAATATTTTTAGAATAGAAACTACAAATTAAGAGTGGCTTTTAGAGGGTTTATCCAACGACTTTTTGGTATTTGTGAAATGAGTTTCTCATTTGAATAGATTCCAACCCCAATAGAAATTATATCGTTGAATAAATCTCCTTTGACAATTACATAGCCCCAATCACCATTCCAATCTATATCGATTGTTTCTCCCTGTATGAATTGTAAAACCTGATCAATGGGAAGAGTTATTGTATTTTTTTTTGCTTTGTTTCCGAATAGTTGAGCAGCTGTTGTTGTTGGTTTCCAATTTGTTTGTTTAGTTGTTAAAAAACGAAGTCCAATGGCTTCGACAGGAAGTTCATCTGGTAGATGGTTTCCGAATGCCCATATTTTACCAGATCCTTTTTCCCAGAAAGTATAGTTATTGAAATTTTCCCCAGAGATTCCAAATTTTATATTCCAAAAATCAAGTATTTCAGATCTAGTTTGTTGAGTAGGATATAATCTGCTAGAACCATCATGGGGGATTAGATTGAAAATGGTGTTATTGTTTGAGATCATATCACTTTGAGTTTTGCTATAAAAAATCCACCTGTGTTGTTGTGATGAGGCCATATTCGCTTGGCTAATTTGACACGGGGATCAAATGAATTGCCACACCATTCTGTTATTCCAGGAGAGCTAGGCAGAGGTGAATCGAACTTCACAGGGGAACAGTTACCATCTATGAGTACTTCATCTAGAACTGCTTCGTTTTCTTCGGGGGAAAACGTACAAGTTGAATAAACTATAGTGCCCCCGCTTTTGACAGTTTCTATAGCACGTTTTAAAATTGAAATTTGAAGTTTTTGGAGAGACAATAATTGGTTAATGGACCAGTTCCTAAGTGCTGCAGGATTCTTTCTAATAGTCCCTTCTCCAGAACATGGGACATCAACAAGAGCTGAATCAAAATGGTCAAACATAAACGGTTTCATTGAAAAATGTCTAGCGTCAGAGTGAGTAACTACAGCAATAGTAACTCCCAATCGTTCTAGATTTGATCGTAATGCAGGCATACGTCGAAGATTTGAATCATTGGCAACTATGATACCTTTATCATCCATGAGAGAAGCCAGTTGGGATGTTTTAGATCCTGGTGAAGAGCATGCATCCCAGACAACATCGCCGGGTGACGGGTCAAGAACTATAGGCGGTATATTGGATACTTCTTCTTGGCCATGAATCCATCCAAGAAAATGTGGTAGTGTATTCCCAATGGAAGGATTTTTCATTTGAAAAAGTGATGGGTTCCATTCAGATTGTGTGGCTTCAATGGACAAATTAGAAAAGATAGAAATTACACGGGGAATGGTTGTTTTAATTGTATTTACTCTTGCAACGTGGGGAAGTGGAGTATTACATGTTTTAATGAATGAAGGATAATCGTCAACAATTGTTTCGTATCGGGAAAAAATTTGATCTTTATCGGGTATTTTATTCATGGGTATATTGGAGTTAATTGGAGTAAAACCTACTTTTTAATTGTTGTTGATTTAGTAGCTTTAAGAAGTAAATAATGAATGCCAGGAGAGGATGGGAGATCTTGCAGCAGTGGTTTGATCTATGCGCCCTGCTGAAGTTGAATGAGGGGCTTGTTTTAGTAATTTTGGATCCTCTTTTGCCACAATATTGAATGCCTTTGATATTTGATCTAAAGTTGTTTTATTTTCTGATTCAGTTGGCTCTATCATCAAAGCTTCTTCGACTAAATTGGGCCATTTTACAGTTGGTGGGTGAACCCCGTAGTCCAATAGTCTCTTTGAAACATCAGTTGAGTCTTGCACCCCAGCACTAGCAACAAATTCATGGAGAAATGGTTTGAATGGTATCGGGTAATCAATTTTACTTGCCAGATAATTAGCATTTAAAACTGCTTTACCGCTAGAATCTAAAAGTCCACTATCCCCCAAACGAAGTATATAGGATAATGTCTTGATTAAGCAAAGCCAATTTCCATGAAACCCATGTACCTTTCCAATACTATTCTCTGGAGTAAATAGTTCAAATCCATTTTCTATTTTTCTTATTTGAGGAGATGGTAAAAATTGTTTTAGATCTGAGATTACACCGACAGGCCCTGCACCAGGTCCACCTCCACCATGGGGAGTTGCGAATGTTTTATGGACATTGAAATGCATTATGTCAAATCCCATATCACGGGGTCTTGATCTTCCAAGAAGGGCATTTAAATTTGCACCGTCATAATAAAGCAATCCCCCAGATTCATGCACCATTGAAGCTATGAGTTCTATGTTTGATTCGAATAAACCAAGTGTGTTGGGGTTGGTTAGCATCAAAGCTGCAGTGTTTTTGGAAAGAGCATTTTTTAGAGCCTCTATATTGACCGTTCCTTGACTATTGCTTGGTATTTCAACCACGTTGTATCCTGCAAGAGCTGCGCTTGCGGGATTTGTTCCATGGGCACTGTCGGGTATGATGACCTCAGTTCTAGAAAGATCATTGTGAGATTCATGGTACGCCCTGGCTACAAGAATTCCAGTGAATTCTCCAGATGCACCGGCTGGTGGTTGTAGAGTTACAGAATCCATTCCACCTATTGAAGCCAAATATTCTTGCAATGTATATAGAATTTCAAGAGTTCCTTGGACAGTGTTAGAGTTTCTACATGGGTGGACTAATGAATTTTTGATTGATGCAATATCTTCGGTGAATTTTGGATTGTATTTCATCGTACAACTACCTAATAGATAGGGCCCACTGTCAACCCCATATGTCATTTGAGATAGTCTGGTATAATGACGTGCTAATTCGGGTTCAGATAACCCGGGTAAAGTAATTGACTTTCGGATTAAATGAGAGGGAAGAGAAGAATTTGTTACCTCTATTTTAGTTAAGTTTTTCTCAGAAATTAATGGTTCATAGAGAGATTCAGAGAACCATTTTGCTTGATGATATTTTTGTAAATTTAAATCGGTCATGATAAGATATCCTTGAAATTTTCAACTAATAGGTCGATATGATTCTCGTTTAATTCGGTGACACAAATAATTAATTCGTGATCGCTTATTGGAGATATTGCATAGCCTCTATCTTCTAAAGACTGTGCGATTTCATATGCATTTTCTCGGGTCCCAATTACAAACTCCCTGAAATGATACCTATTATACAAAGGTGCTTGAATACCATCAATTGAATTGAGTTTTTTTGAGAGTTGATTTGGTAAATCTATACATTTTGTTGCTAGATCGAGTAACCCTTTAGGACCTAGATATGAAGCATGGATAGCCGCGCGTAGAGCTACCCAAGCTTGGTTGGTACATATGTTTGATGTTGCACGTTCTCGGCGAATATGTTGTTCTCTTGTTTGAAGTGTCAGGGTGTAAACTCGCCTTCCATGAACATCTTTGCTAGCGCCTACGAGTCTTCCAGGTACTTTTCTTAAATATTCATTTCTACATGCAAATAAACCTAGACCCATTCCATATGCATTTCCTATTCCAAGAACTGATGCATCTCCAACAACAATGTCAATGCCTAAGAGGGATGGAACTTCCAGTAAGGAGAGGGCAATTAGATCAGTCCCTAGACAACAAAGAGACCCATGCTTATGTGATAATTCAGCTATGTCCCTAATTGATTCTTCCAATGCGCCATATGAATTTGGGCTTTCAATATATACCATTGAAACATCTTCTGAAAGTAAATTGGATAGCTCTTCGATGTTGGTATTGGCATCAGAAGTGGGATAAGATTCGATGATGAAACCAGAACCTGAAACATAATTAGTTAATACGCTTTTGCGTTCGACGCTGAGAATGTCTGGAATAAGTACCCTATTTTTTTCAGGATTAATTCTCCCAGATAAAAGTGCAGCCTCTCCAATTGAAGTGGCAAAATCATACATTGAACTATTGGCAATTTCTAGCCCAGTTAGTTCGACGATTAGAGATTGGTATTCGAATAATACTTGTAAAAAACCCTGAGCTATTTCGGGCTGATATTGAGTATAAGACGTTAAAAACTCAGATCTATCAGATATATGATCTACAAGTGAAGGAATATAATGAGAATAATAACCACTTCCAAGGAACTCAATTAGTGAAACATTTTTGTCTAAAACTTCGCTTAATTTTTGTTTTACCTCTTGTTCGGAATGAGATGAAATTCCAAAAGAATCAGTGAATTTTATGGATTCGGGTATATCAAATAATTCATCTATTGAATCTATACCTAGATCTAATAGCATCTGCTCTACATCTTCGGGATTGTGCGGCGTGTAAGGGCTTGTAATAGTTTTATCAGAGGTCATTTTTGGATTGAATTCATTCTGTTTGTTTTTGGTAATCCCCAGGGGAGAGAAGAGAATCCAATTCGGATGGGTTCTGTAATTCTACTTTCAACATCCACCCAGAAGAATAAGGATCGTCGTTCACCTGTTCGGGTGCAGATTCTAGAGTGGGATTGATTTCTATAACTTTTCCAGACACAGGAGCGTAAAGATCTGAAACTGCTTTTATACTTTCAACAAGACCGAATACCTCGCCCTTATTCAGATCGTCTCCCGCGTTGGGCAATTCAAAAAAAACTATATCCCCTAGTTCATCTTGTGCGAAATCGGTTATTCCGATGATTGCTTTGTGTTCTTCAAGTAGGACCCATTCATGGGATGAAGAATATTTCCTATCAGTGGGTATTAAAAAGGTCATTGTGGATTAATGAACGGCGTTTTAGAAATCTTTGCTGGTTTTGTTGTATCACGTGCTGAAATTCTAATAGAGGTTCCAGGAGAAGCATATTGTGATGAGATATATCCCAAACCTATGGGGATATTTAGAGTTGGACTAAGTGTCCCACTTGTTACAATTCCAATTTGTTTTCCGTCATTGTTTAATATAGTTGAACCAGATCGGGGGATTGATTTTACTTCGGAGATAAATCCTATGAATTGCATTTGATTTTTCTCAGATTCTATTTTTTTAAGTGCAGGTCCACCAATAAAATCTTTGGAAAGGTCTACAGTGAAACCTACCCCGGCTTCAAATGGATTCCTAGGTGCAGATTTAGGGTTAAAATCTTGTCCAGAAAGTAAGAACCCCATTTCAGTACGTAGTGTGTCTCTAGAACCTAGACCGCAGGAAGGCATATCTAAAGTTTTCCACATTGAAATGGCATCTGTGTGATCGAGTATTATTTCAAATCCGTCCTCTCCAGTATATCCGGTTCTAGAAATGTTACAGTTGATGCCAGCTATACTTGTATTCAATGTATGGAATTTTTTTAAATCTGAAACAGAATTTTTAGAAAGTTTATCTATGTGATCTATAGCATGAGGCCCTTGGATGGCAAACATAGCTTTGTCGTTTGTTGAGTTTGTAATGGTTGCGTCTAGATCCCATTCGTCGCGGTGATAGACCCACCTTGAAGTCATTTCTTGATCGTGCCCGGCATTTGGTACAAACATAAAAGAATCTGAAGAATTTCGGTATATTAGAACGTCATCAATGATGATTCCATTTGAATCTGTTACCATAGAATATTGTGCTTGATTATCTTTTAATCTAGATACATTGTTTGAAACTAATTTATTTGTTAGGCGTTCTGCATCGTTTCCTTCTACCAATATTTGACCCATATGAGAAACATCAAACTTTCCAGCAGATTTCCTAACGTGGTGATGTTCTTCTATGATGGATCCAAATCTAATTGGCATTTTCCAACCACCGAATGTTGTGAACTTTGCCCCCTGCTGCTCATGGCACATGTCAAGTGGAGATAGCCTGTCGCTCATGTAGAATAGTTTTATTATAGAGTTTGTTCTTTTTGTATGTTTGGGTTTATACGGAATGTATACCAGGGGGTGTAAAGCGCAATGCATCGTTAAGCATATCAGCTTAAACAATTAAATTATATGTATGAATTTTAAAAAATTGGTTAATGGAAAACCAAAAAGAAAGCAAGAATTGGAATGGAAATCTGTAGGGTTATTGATCGATGGCCCAAATTGTTTTCGTGAAGAATTTGATGTAGATTTAGATGAACTTCGAGATATTGCACTTCAGTATGGAAGATTGGTCGTTGCTAGATGTTATCTGAATGCTTATGCGCCTGCTGGATTGATTCAGGCAATTGAATCGAGAGGTTTTGAGACCATAATAACTAGTGGTGATGTTGATGTCAGATTGGCCGTTGATGCTACGGAAATAGCAGTTAATGGGACAACAGAAATTCTTGCCATTGCATCTCGAGATATTGATTTTAAACCTGCAATAGAACTTGCTTCAAGATATGGATTAAGAACTGTTGTTATTGCCCCAAGTGAACATGGAAAATCTGAAGGGTTAACTAAGGCCGCGCATGAAACTGTTGTGTTGAACAGTGGTTCCAATAAAAAAGTGTTGACCAATGGTTCTAATAAAAAAGAGTAGGAATGGTTAAGATTTAAGAATAAAATTATATTTGAAACGAAAATGTTTTAGTAAGGATGCATAACATGAGTATTGAGTTTCCGATCATAGATAATCACTGTCACTTGGATATAGATAGAGGGAGAGGTATTGCCGCTGTGGAAGACTTTAGCAAAAGTGGAGGAACTCATATGATAATTGTCAACCAGCATTCATGGAAAGATGGAAAAAATCCAAATGAAATAAGTGATTTTGAAGAAAGATTTGATCAAACTATAGAAATTACAGAAAAAGCTACAGAAATACTTCAAGGGCGTGCATGGTCTGTTTTGGGAATCCACCCTGGTTTGATTTCTAGATTGGTTGATGGAGGATATACTGTGGATGAAGCAGGAGATTTTATGTGTGAAGGTTTAGATGTTGCTGGAAAATATATATCCAATGGAGAAGGAATAGCAATTAAATCAGGAAGGCCGCACTATGATGTTTCGGAGGAGATATGGGAAATGTCTAATTTGGTTTTACAACATGCTATTTGTGTTGCTGCTAAGGAAAATACTGCCATTCAATTGCATACAGAATCGACAGAAAATCTCTCCGTGGTGGCTAAATGGGCCGATAAAGCTGGGCTTCAAACAAACAAAATAGTGAAACATTTTTCAGATGGTGTGTGTGAAGGAGTTATCCCTAGTATCATTAGTATAAAAGAAAATCTCCAGAGTGCAGCTCAACGGGGAGATTTATTTTTGATGGAAACTGATTATCTTGACGATATGAATCGTCCTGGTGCGGTGTTGGGAATAAAAACAGTACCTAAAAGAACAAAATGGTTAATTGAGATGGGTTATTTGGAATCGATGAAAAATGCACATGTGGAAACCCCTAAAATTGTTTATGGCATCGATACAAATGAAAATTAGAAGACTACATTCGTCTATTGACGATAGATACACCGGCAGCTCCTTATATACAGATTAAGTAATTTACCTCTATGAAAAGAGTAGGCATAGATAGCATTGCTATCTGGTCAGGGAAATTGAGTCTAGATTTGCCCAATGTTTTTGCGCCAGCTATTGGTGAAGAGCCAGAGAAATATACTAAAGGTTTGGGCCTACAATCGTGCTCATTTCCAGATGTTCATGAAGATATAGTAACTATGGGAGCGAATGCAGCATATAAACTAATGCTCAGAGAAGGAATTGATCCTAATGAAATAGGAAGGATAGATGTTGCCACAGAAAGTTCGTTTGATGCCTCTAAGCCTATTTCAACATATATTTCTGGTTGTTTAGAGCAAATATTTGGTGAAGAATTTCGAGAGGTTAACAAAGGTGAAAGAAAATTTGCTTGCATAGCAGGGACACAGTGTATAGATGATGCCCATAATTGGATTCTTTCAGGTAGAAACGAAGGTAAATCTGCATTGGTGATTGCCACTGACACCGCATTATATGAGAGAGGAAATCCGGGGGAAGCGACACAAGGCGCAGGAGCAATTGCGATGTTGATTTCTGAAAATCCTTCTATTGTAGAATTAAGCCGAAAGCAAGGCTATTCTAGTGCGGATGAAACTGATTTTCTTAAACCAAATCAGCAGTTTCCTAGTGTGGATGGGAAGAGGTCAATTCAAGTTTATTTATCTTTGATGAAAGAAGCTCTAGAGAATTTTGAGAGAAAACACGAAAAAGATCTTAAACTAGAGGATTTTAGATTTATTCCATTCCACGTGCCGTTTCCAAGGATGGCTAAGAAAGCAGCTAGTCTAGGGTTCAGACATATGATTAGAGGAACTCAGATAGAGAAAAGTATAGATGAGATAATAGGTTCAGAGCCAGATAGAGTAGATTTTGAGGATTATGAAAAATACACACAAGAAATCAAAGAGTATATGAAATTACTTGAGAATACAGAGGTGTATAAGAAATGGTATACAAAATCCATTGAACCTTCGGTGGATATATCCAGTAGAGTTGGTAATTGGTATACTGGATCAGTACATATTGCTCGTGTTTCAGTTTTAATTCATTCGTTGAAGGAAAAATTAGACATAACAGGTCAAAAAATACTTATTGGCTCTTACGGGAGTGGTGCCCAAGCTGAAATACATTCTGAAACTATTAGAAGTGGTTGGGAAAATAAAATAAAAAAGATAGACATAGACGAATGTTTGAGTAGAAGACGGGAGTTGTCATTCGAAGAATATGAAAAGATTCATGATGTCCATAATTATAATAAAAAAATAGAATTGGAAGAGTTTACAAATGCTAAAAATGAATTTATATTCATAGGTTTCGGGAGTATGGGAGAGAGAAAATACGAATTTGCCTGAAGATTGATTAGTTTAAGGATATTTTTGAGGACTGAAGAATAGATTAGTGTGTGTTTTGGAGAGAGGTTAATAACGCATCAAGGGGCAAATTAGTAATGCCTAGAGAGAATCCGCTTATAGAAGCTAGGGCTGGTGCATGTTCCCAGAGTTGATCTGTTGAAATTCCATGAAGGATGACAGCGCTAGGTGTGGGAGAAACTACACGCATGGCGACTAATGGAGATTCTCCACGGGAGACATTGGTGAAAATAAGAGCTCTGTTGGTACTCTTCCCATAAAGTTTGAAAAGATTATCTGCAGAAAGTGTAGTGATTGCTAAAATACTATCAACAACGGTGTAACCAGTTATATCCGGAGGCCCAGGGACTATTTCATGACCACTTATGGTAGTATAAAAATCAGATAGCTGGATTGAAGACATGTATTCATGCATAGAAAGAATTGAAGGATGAGATGAGAATGGTTGGGATAAAGATGCATAACGCTGGGCGATAATTCCACCGGTTAAGATGTCTGAATCTAACATTGCATTAACAATTTTTTGGATGAAATTGGCCCCAGGATTTGACCGCCTCCCACCTTCATAATCAGATAAAACTGAAGGTGACATCCCAAGACTATGAGATAGATCAACTTGTTTTAGACCAAATTCATGACGCCATTTTCGAAGAGTTTCACCGGGATTGTCGCTTAAAGCGATTTCACCTGCAATGCGTATTCCAAGATCGTTTGACAGATCCGTGGAATCGTTCATGGAGTAGGTTTTATTCAGATCATGAAAAGCATACCGTAGATGGATGAATTGGTGAATTGCACAGGGGGGTTTATTACTAATCAAAGATAAAATGGCACATGTCAGTTGGTGCAGATATACTAGATGTACTTATAATTCCTGCAGGAACAGTTGCTGAAGAAAGAGATCTAGTTACATCTGGAGATGTGATGATAGGTGGACAGAGTAATGTCGATTTTGGCATCAGATCTAAGAACATAGTTGTGGGTGAAAGAGTTAGAATTGGAAATGGAATAGAAGTTGAAAAAGAGTGCAGGATTGATATTTGGTGTGAAATTGAAGGAGATGTAATAGTAGGAGAAAATGCTTATTTAGGAGAGAAGGTTAATATATCGGGGAAGTTGGCAGTCGGAGGAGATTTGGATATAGGAGACGATGTCCACATAAAGGAGGGGTTTGAAACAAAAGGGTGGATAAACATAAGAAATCCAATTCCAACAATCATATTTCTTTTTATATATTTAACACAATTATTACGCTTGGGAGAGGAAGAAGCTGCAGAAAATTTGATGTCAGAAATTCTTGAAAATGAGATGGATGAAGATGAATTTGACCCATTGATCATTCCTAGGGGGAGTCAGATATCTGATGAGATATGGAGAGTTTCCACTGCAGTAATAATTAAAAATGGATGTAGACTTCGGGGGAATTTTCGTGCTACAGATATAGATATTGGAGAAAACGTGAATTTATTTGGCAGTATAAGAGTTAGAGAGGACATAATTATAGGTAGTGATACAAGGATACATGGTGATGTGACTACCCGAGAAGGCAATATTTTACTAAGAAGTGGGGCACATATTTTAGGAGATGTTTCGTGTGGCAGGTTAGAGATACAAGAAGGTGCACGTGTTAATGGAACAATAAGGGCTAAAGATGGAATGAAAATTATATCTTTGGAAAATAAACCAGAAGAATAAAGTCTATCTGTTAAAATAAGACAATTAGGGTAAAATATATGCTTATTGTTGCTTTGGCTGGAAAACCAAATTCGGGTAAATCAACTTTTTTTAAAGCCGCTACATTATCAGATGTGGGGATTGCCAATTATCCATTTACAACTATTGAACCGAATCATGGTGTTGCTTATGTCAGGTCTAAATGCCCATGTATAGAGAAAGAAAATAGATGTGGAAATGATCAATGTATAGAAGGTAAAAGATACATACCGATTGAGTTGATTGATGTGGCAGGCCTAGTTCCAAAGGCCCACCAGGGCAGAGGTCTTGGGAATAGATTCCTTGATGAATTGATGAATGCTAATGCGATAATAAATATAATTGATAGCTCAGGAGGGACTAATGAAGAAGGTGAAGTTGTTGCCATAGGAACCTATGATCCAATAGAAGAATCTAAATTTATTAAAGAAGAAATTGACTTGTGGCTTGCTGGAGTTATAGAAAGGAAATGGGACTCTATTGAGAGATTATCACGTTCACCTAATTTCAAGATAGAAAAATCGGTTGCAGACATACTATCAGGTTTGGGTATAAAATACCAAGATATTTTGACATGCCTTAAAAAAATAGAATATCCTAAAATGCCAAATGAATGGAGTGAAGTGGATAGAGAAAAGCTAGCACGAGAAATTAGAAAAATATCTAAGCCAACGATATTAGTGGCGAATAAAATAGATTTGGCACCTGCAGACAATATTGAACGGTTGAAAAGTATAGAAAATGACATAAGTCTAGTTGCTGCAGAATATGAATTGATACTGAGAAAAGGCAGAGAAAAAAATATTATTAGTTACGACCCAGGGGATAGTAATTTTAAGGTAACGAATGGGTTAACAGAAAAACAGAAAAATGGCTTGGTTTTGATTGAAAAAATGATGGAAGATTATGGAGGGACTGGTGTTCAGCAGGCACTTAATATGTTAATATATGACATCATGGACAAGATAACTGTGTTTCCAGTTGAAAATGAAACACATTGGACTGATGCAAAAGAGAATATGTTGCCAGATGCGTACTTAATGTCAAGAGGGTCTACACCCAAAGATCTGGCATATGAAGTGCACACAGAAATAGGTGATGGATATATATATGCAATTGACGCCCGATCCAATAGAAGAATTTCTGAAAATTATGAATTGAAAGAAGGGGACGTGATTAAAATAGTAAGTTCTGCTAAATAGGAGGGTTTGACTATTGTAGATTGTACTGCAGATATCCCTATTCAAACATTAACCGATCCAAGCCATCTATTAAAGCAGATACACTAGCTCTAGTTATGTCTGAGTCACTAGCTGACACACTTACAGACCTATCTCCACGGGAAACTTCTACATATACGGTGACTAATGCATCAGTTCCACCAGTTAGAGCATCTACATGGTAACTAGCTAGCCTGAAACGAGAATCGTCTAGAGCCCCTCTTACAGCATTTATTGCTGCATCTACAGGTCCGCTACCGATACCAGAAGCAGATCGCTCTTCATCATTTATTTTTAGTCGTATACTGGCTGTGGGAGTTGTGCCTCCGCTCACAACAGTTAAATCAATTAGTTCTATCCGCCTATCTCGTGTGTTTCCACATACATCATCTGCGATAGCCAATAGATCAGAATCTGTTACACGTTTGTTGCGTTCAGCAAGTATTTTTATGCGATTAACGATTGTGGAAATTTGGTTATTTGTTGGTTTGAGGCCATGTTCTTCTAGAGCCGCCCTTGCCCCGGCTCTGCCAACATGTTTCCCTATTGCTAGACGCCTTTCTCTACCAACTAATTCAGGAGAATATGGTTCATACATTTTATCATCTTTGAGAGTCCCATCGGTGTGAATCCCGCTTTCATGGGTGAATGCGTTTTCGCCGATCACAGCTTTGTTTGGAGCTAAAGACACACCTGTTGCCTGAGATACAATCTGTGCAAGTTTATACAGATTATTTAGATCTACTGTGTGAATCCCATAGCAATGGTGCAACGCTATTGCAACTTCTTCTAGAGCAACATTTCCAGATCTTTCACCTATTCCATTTACAGTTGCATGTATCATCGAAGCCCCACCTGAGATACTTGCAAGAACATTTGAAACTGCGAGTCCCAAATCATCATGGGTATGAGTGCTTGTCGGACCGATTTTGGACAGTTTCGAAACTGCATAATATGTTTGTTCTGGACTGGCATGTCCAACGGTATCTGCCCAGCATATTTGATCTGCACCGGCCTCCATTCCAGCGCTCATTAACGATTCGAGAAAATCTATGTCTGCTCGGCTTCCATCTTCGCCCAATAACTCTAACCAGATTCCATGATCTTTTGCATATTCTATTAGAGTTACAGAATTGGAAATGACAGCTTCCTTGGTGGTTCTAACTTTGTCAGTTACGTGGCGATCACTAGAAGGAACAACTAATGTCACACCATCTACCCCGCAATCGAGGGCGTGATCTATATCTCCTTGAATTCCGCGTGCAAAACTAGTAATTTTAGCGTCGAGGCCTATATTTACAATTTGTTTGATCGCTTCTCTTTCGCTGTCACCGGTACAAGCGCTTCCTGCTTCTATTATAGAGACTCCAATGTCATCTAAAGCAACTGCTATGGTAACCTTTTCTTCAGATGTGAGAGCTATACCTGGAGCTTGTTCTCCATCTCTAAGAGTGGTATCGAGGATGTCTATGTGTTTGGGGGGATTATTTTTTTGAGATAAATCCCATAATAAATCGATCACGGGTCATGGTTTTGCCCTATTTATCTTGGAAGAGAAGGAGGTATTTAAATCCAACCATTCAAAATTAAATTTGAAATGAAAGTGTTGTTAAAAATAAATAGATTTATAAAATAAAGTAGAGAGTAGGAAGAGAAATGCTTGTTGAAATGAAACTATTTGCATAGTTTATGAAACTTACTCCAAGAGGAACTCCGGTAGGGGTTGAAGACCCATACGAATACGTCAGTAAATGTGATCATCTTACAGGGGATGGAATGTGTCGCCTGATGTTTGAAGATGGCCACATAGATTTGACATTCAGGGAGAGACTCCAAAAGAATGAATTTAATTGCCCGGTTGTAAGTGGAGAATGGGAATGGAAAGATTGCCCCAAATTTAGATTTAGAACTGATGAAAAAGTATGTGCTAGATGTGGATTGGAAGAGCATTTGAATGCCCATGATGATAGCCGACCGTTACTAGAGAAACACCATCTTTCGTATGCTAGAAATGGGAATGAAAAAATTCCAGGTGAGAAGGGCATGGGCCACGAGATAACTATTACACTATGTAGGTGGTGTCATGCAAAGGTGCACAAGTCTGGCGTGAGGATTGATGATTGTGTTGAACCAGATTTAAAAGCTGTTAAAATGACTGATAAGAGAAAAAAAGTAGAGGATGAAGAAACTGTATTTAAATCTGCTAGAGAGAGATACGGAGATAAATTAAGATAAAGTTGTTTTTTAGTGCCGGACACAGAGGGGTTAGTAATGACAAAAATTCTTGTGGTAGACAATCATGGCCAGTTTACACACTTAGAAGTCCGTTTGCTTAATGAAATTGGAATTGAAACTGGAGTGATAGACAACAGTACATTGCCAGAGAACATAGATGCAGATGGCATAGTTCTATCAGGAGGACCAGATATAAACCATTCTGGAGAATGTAGGAGATACCTGTCATTGGACATACCTATTTTAGGGATTTGTTTGGGAATGCAGTTGATGGCAGAGTTCCTTGGCGGAGAAGTGGGAAAAGGAGAATTCGGAGGGTATGCAGATGTTGAAATTGAGATAATAGATAAAAAAGATCCAATTGTGGGGGGACTTTATCCTAAAGTTAGGGTATGGGCAAGTCATGAAGATGAAGTTAAAAAAATCCCCGAAGGTTTTACTATTACATCAACTAGTCACGTGTGCTCTATTGAATCTATGAGTGATATAAAAAAGAATTTATACGGCGTTCAATGGCATCCTGAAGTGAGCCATACAGAGAAAGGAATAGACATTTTCAAGAACTTTAGACATATTTGCAATTCATAGATAACAATGACAGTTTCCCAAAGTAATCTTTCAGATTTATCACGATTTATATTTAAATCACCTAGCTGGAAGGTTAGTGTGCTGTATTCTGTATTGATAGCAGCAGTGGTTGGTTTTGGTGTGTTCAATACAGGCAACCCGATAAATGATATTTATAAAGGGATATTTTATATAGGAATACCAACACTAGTCGCGAGTCTAGCCACACCACCAATTGACAGGGTATTGGGGGGTAAATTTACATATAATAGATCGTCATTGCTGGCACTTACATCGGAGATAATTGTTGTATTGGGTTTGTTGTTTGCCAAATTAATTTCATTTTTTTTGGGAGAGAATAAAATCGAAGTAGCAATTTATATGATGTTTCTAGTAACTATTTCCGTGATTTTTGCATTTAGATTAGCAATTATAATGGCAGTCTCGCATAGGAATTCATCTGTGGCCAGCATACCTGCTAGTATTCAGACGTTGGTTTCTGCCATATTGGTTTATTATGGGAGTAAATTTGGAGGTATATTTATGAGAGACGAGTATGGCATTAGACCAATGGAAGGAATAGGATCTGAAAAATTGATATACTTCCAATCGTATTATGGGAGTGGTCCGCAGAATAGAATTACAGAGATACTATCGGTCGGGATACAGCAAGATATAGTATTGCTAATAGGGATGTGTTTGGTCTATGCTCTTGGAGTATGGTGTTTGATTCAGATCATAGATAGACCATGGCGCAAGAGTTTAGGCATATCGGGATTTGATTTTATCAGAGGTTTCATAGGATATATTGCAGAGGACTCTCAAGAATTAGAAGAGTTTTTTGAAAGTATTGGAGAGGCTGCAGTGGTCCCAGTAACAGTATCACCTTATTTTACATATGAAGGAGAAGAAAAAGCTTGTTTTTCAATGGCGATGGTTCATCCGGGACCAATGGGTAAAATTGGAGGGGGGAACCTGCCAGAACGTCTTGCAAATGATGCAATAGGCATGGTATTTACCCCGCATGCAACGGCGGGACATGATTTTAATTTAGTGACTGAACGAGAAGTAGACCCCATATTATCAGCGGTGAAAAATATGAAAGAAGGGATAATATTGTCTGAAACCGCTACTAAAAGTATTAGGAAGAGGGCAGGGGAGGCAGAGATAATTGGACAAATGTTTGGAGAGAATGCTATGCTGATGGTAACATATTCTCCAGGGTGTGCAGATGATATTGATTATGCTGTGGGACTGTCTGCAATGGCAGAAAGTCGTGTGGCAGGTGTGAAAAATGTCATGCTGATTGATGCACATAATTGTAATAATGGCACAGACGGCAGAGATATGGGACATATTACGCCAGGGAGTCAAAGATCATTTGACCTATTCGAAGCTGTGAAAAGTGTGAGTGAAGAGTTGATCAATGAAAAACAACTACCATTTGAGCTTGGAATATCATGGAAAAAAACTAAGTGGGGAATAAGAGAAGGAATGGGACCATTGGGAATAAGAGTTGCTTTAATTAAAATCGATAATTTTGAAACTGCTTATGTACAAATAGATGGGAATAATATGGATCAAGGATTAAGAGATAAAATTATTGCAGTAAATACAGAAGTGGATGAGATAGAAATTATTACAACAGATACGCATGTTGTGAATACCGTTGAAGCTGTGAATCAAATTGGAAATAAAATTCCCCATAATGAATTGATTGACGAAATAAAAGAATTGATAAGAATTGCTAAAAAAGATTATGAACCAGTTAGATCAGGAATGACATCCACAAAAGTTACAGTGACTGTTTTCGGCAATGATACAACAGAGACACTAGCTAGTCATGCCAATGCAGTTATTTCGATGAGTGGTGCGGTGACTGCTGTGATAATCATTGCAACAATTGCTATCAGTATATTGATGTTTATTGCAACAGTTGCTTAGAATAAAATTAAGGAATGTTTAGAAGTTCTTGTAGTTCTTTTTGTAATTTTTCAGATTGTTTTTGAATACGGTCGTTTTGTTTACTGAAAGCTTGTAAACGCAACTCAAGAGATTCGATACGGTCGGTTAGATCGGTTTCTGCATTATCGTGGTTAGTCTCCACCATTAAATTTCCAATATGGCGGTATAGGGATGCTTTTATATCGGTTTTAGAAATAGTTGATAGAGCTGCTTTGTAATCTACTAGTTGTGCTTCTGTATGATGTTTCTGCATAGTTACTTGCTGGGCCTTTGCTTGGAATGATTGAAGATTTTCCAGTTTCTCCTGTGCCTCTGGCGGAAGTTGTTGTGACATTTAAACTTGGTAAACAGTCTAAACTCAAAAGCCCACGGTTTCGATGGTGCTGTCGATCGTGGAGATTAATGAGAGTAGAGTATCCGATGCTGCCCTAAGTGAAGACAGATCAGTAGATGAAATATTCAGAGAAATAATTTCTTCGTTGACATTTAAAGTTATTTTTGTTTTTTTTGGGTTTGGTTGAGATAAGTCTGGTAAAATGCTTTCTGCTACAATTTGAGCTATTGAAGAATCAGGATAAGCCAAGTTAAAAGACGCTCTATGGATGAAATCCATTATTTTACGTCTATAGTTGCGATTATTTTACTACGGTCTTTTAGCAATACCCTATGCCCACAAAAAGGGCACCTGATACCGTATTCAGTTTCTAAATCCACATCCCGTTTACAGCGAGAACACTTGTAACTCATTACTCTTCGACCTCTATGATAGTGGATGCAACAGATTCCATTTCGGTTTGAATTAGAGGATTATTGTTTGAACGGTGAATGGAACGGGATGCAACTAAACCCCCAGGAGTTACTGGGCGATAGGTCCCTCCAGCGAATCTATAATTACAATTTTTTCGTTTGCATTCCCAGATGCCAGTGCTTATGCGGCGGATGGATTTTTCTGCACTGCATTTAGGGCAAGAATAATCTGAGCGCATCAATGATTCTACCTCAGATACGCGGCGTCGTGCAACGCGACCATATCGAGCCCCAAATCGACCGGCTGAACCTGATTTTTTGGCCATATATAACACGACATAGCGGTGACTTGCACATAAACCCTTTTATGTCATCTCAAGAGGCATGAACATTTAACCCCATGAATGGGTGCAGGGAATTGGAAATTGATAAAAGAGGATTATAGTTACTAAAATTAAACAGATTAAATTTCAGTTGAGAAAGTTTTTTTATTTTAGTGGTTTTTGAGAGGTATATGGAAGTTATTAAAGTCATCACTATTATGTCATTGGTGGTGCTATTGTTGTTTTCGGCTGTAGCAAATGCAGAAGGTGATGAAAGAGACATGGACAATTTATGCGAATTTCCATTTGTTGGGATGGATGCAGGAGGTGCCGTTGTTAATATTGTAGATGAACCAAGAAAAATAGTTACTTTGGCCCCTAGTGCGGCTCAAACAATATGGGAAATTGGAGGGAGTGAAAAGGTAGTTGGTTTGACACATTATGCAGGATATTTAGAAGGTGCATCGGATAGAGAAATAATTTCCAATATGGAAGGCGGCATCATTTTAGAAAAAGTTGTTTTGTTAGAGCCAGACCTAATTATAGCTCCGAGCATAATACCTGAAAAAACAGTGAAAAAATTAAGAGAATCGGGAATGATAGTTTATCATTCTTCAGAAATGAAAACTATCGAAGATATTATAGAAGAAACTAGGTTAATTGGAAAATTATCTGGAGAATGTGAAGGCGCAGAAATAACTGTGGATTGGATGGAAATGAATTTGAAAAATATTGCTGAAAGAACCATCGAGAAAAATAACCCCACTGCAATTTATGTGTTCTATGGTTGGACAGCTGGAGATGGGACTTTGATTCATGAAGTGATTCGAAAAGCTGGTGGAAAAAATAGTGCCGGGATGATGGGAATTTCAGGGTATAGGCAAATTAATGCAGAATTACTAGTTCAAGAGAGTCCAGAATGGATTATACTGAATTCTGATGAGCCAGACGCTGCAAAAAATAATGAAGTTCTAAGTTTGACTCGTGCGGCTAAAGAAAATAGAGTAATAGTAGTCCCTGTAGAGTACATTAGTCAGCCTGCCCCCAGAATAATAATTGCGATTGATGAACTGTCAAATTCATTTCATCCTGAAGGGGTTGGGGATGAGAGTGAGAGTATTTTACTAGAGGAGGAGGTAGATAAAATATATGCAGGATTGAATGACAAAGATCAGAATATTAAATTTATGATTCTTTCAGTATTGTTAATTCTTATAATAGCATTGGTTAGAAGATAGGCAGGATAAAGGATTATAATTGCAATTGATTGACTTTAAGATATTCTCTGAGGAGTGACGTGGCATAAGACCCAGGCGGGAGGGTAAAAGAAAACTTTAAAGGATTTTCTTTTATTTCTAGGTTTGTTTTAGATAAAATAGGACGTATAGACCCAGAAGAACCAAATGGTTTGGGAAGATCAAAACTGGACGTGGACAGGCCAGATTCCAATAGAACTTCCCTGGCTAGTTCTCCAGGGATTCCCGGGAGGATATTACTATTAAAACCAATAAGGGGTGCAGATATGAATGCGCGGTGATTTTCTAAATGGCGGTTTATAGAATCTAAGTTGGTTTTTGTTGCTATTTGAGACTTAGAAATGTTAGGCAGATTTATTCCCTGAATAGTTTTTGAAAAACAAACTATGTCCCCTATGATGGCCCTTTGAAAAGGTAAATTTTCGCGGAGACGGAGGGTTAAAATATTATTGAAAAGGTAAGACTGTACAGCGTGAATTAAAAGCATTTGTAAATTTCTAGGTAATGTTCTGATGGCAGTTTCATAATCGTCTTCGGAATCACCTCCAGTACGTATTAGAGATTTTAACATGTTCCGTTCATAAGATAACCATGAAGGGAATATAGACAGTGCAGCTTCCCAATCTTGGTTTGACTGAACAAATTTTCTGGCCTCTTGGGTTTCAATTGGTTCGGATTCGGAGGGAGTACCTATGTAAGAAAGGACTGCGCGTTTCCATTCTTTACGTGCTATACAAAGTCCAACTATATGAGTTATAGTTCGAAGTGATCCAAAACGTTGATGTCCGAAATAGTTTGGGAATGACAATTCACCTTGCCCGAATATTTTTAGATCATCAGATATTTTTGAAATGTTTTGCAAATTTGAGGGGTCGTGAACAGTTATATCAAAAATGTTCCCGTTCAAATCGCCGAAATTTAATTGCCGGCCGAACCTACCTAATGGTTGCGTAGTTGCCCCAGATATAAGTGGAAGATAGTCGTTTGATTTTGTTTTAATTGAGAATAATTGGGTTGTGAGTGCACGTTTATCTTTTGTCCCGGCCCAAGAGATATTTTCTAGAGGTATTTTTAATCTGCGAGACAATTCACGTGAGAATGAATTTGTATCCCAATTGTGAAGTGTTGCACGGATGATTAAATGCGGAAATATAGAAGCGTCGACTGAAAGCGGCTGGTAATTTAAGAATTCAATTTCACTGACACAGAAATCTTCAGGCGAATTGCGTAATTGTCCCCCTATTCCGTCGTGGTCGCTTATGAAATAGTTAATTCCAATAGAACATTCTTCGGGTAAAGCAGATAGCATTAGTAAAGAGAGAAATCTCGAACCATATCATCTACATCGGAGTCATTTGCAGGGCCCATTCCAAGGGAAGTGATAGTTCCAGGTTCTAATTGTGTACGGCCTGCATCCCTAATGAGTGCCGTGGGTATATTATTGCGTTTGGCTAGTTCTTTTAATTTGAATAGAACACTTTCATCTGGGACTTTAAGCACTATCTTTGTTTGACCCTCTAATTTCCAGAGTCTTTGGTTTTCATTATCTGTTTTTAAATATGCAGACAAAGATGCGTGCGCTACTTGAGCAGCAAGTTTTCCAGGAGTCATTTTTATATCAGAACGTACCAAGATGGCCTGCTTCATGTGTGATTGGAAGTGATAGTTAGATAAAAGCATATAACATTCCTGATCGAGGTATTCAAATGGTGTGGAGGAGGAAGTTTTAGTTTGTTTTTCTACATTAAAATTATAAGAATTAATACTCTGAATCATACGGGAAATTTTATTTCAGTTGCGAGAACATATAGGGCAATGATACTTTCTGATGTAGACATTCGGCAGAGGATAAAATCGGGAGAAATTGTTATTGACCCTCTTGATGATTGGGATTTGCAGATCCAACCTGCAAGTGTAGATCTTAAATTAGGAAAAGAATTTTTAGAATTTCGGCGGACAGATATACCATGTATCCACCCTAATTCGGAGGTTGAAGTTTCTAGATATGTTCGTGAAACCATTGTTGAAGAGGGAAAAGAATTTATTTTGCACCCGGGTGATTTTGTCTTGGGAACTACAAAAGAAAGGGTCGAAATACCACCAGATCTGATCGCCCATGTTCAAGGTAGATCGTCATTGGGAAGGTTAGCAATTGTTATACACGCTACTGCTGGGGTGATTGATCCGGGATACCGTGGCCAGATAACTTTGGAACTCTCCAACTTAGGTAATGCCCCAGTTGCATTGACTCCTGGTATGAGAATTTCACAAGTCATATTTACAGAATTAAAAACTCCCGCTGAAAGGCCATATGGAGAGAAGAGAGGATCAAAATATCAGGACCAAAAAGGACCTCAAGCATCTAGAATCCAGTTGGATCCAGAATTCAATAAATAGACCAATATAAAGAGATTAGAAAGTGCCCAATCGAATCTTTTTTTCTGCCTCGGAGAGTGATTCGTTTCGGCTGAAATTTTCGAGTATATGTATAGAATTTTCGGGTGGCAAAAGAGATATTATTTCGAAATGCCGGATGATGTTTGGAATTGCTCTGTGTACGTTGTCTATTATAGGTATAGTTGCAGATTGGGAAGAACGAGACAATGGGTTGAGATCTATTACAATTGTTGTTTTTCCCATTTTATTAAATGATTTTACTCTATCGCCATCCTCTAGAGGGACTAATACTGTGTCTGAAGAGTATAACCCCTCAGAAGTAACTTTTGCACGATCATGTGAAATTTCGGGTAAGTTTGCGTCTGGAAATATGCCCAATACATCCGTTGCCCCAAAAGAATTTAAATGAGATATTATAGCATGAATACGTGAGTCTGTTCTATGAAATAGATTTACTTCCATTTTTGATTTTGTTAGATTTGATAGAGATATTATTTCAGAAGGGACAAGGGCAGCAGTATTTCCATTTATGCTTATCACAGGTTTTTTTGACAGGAATAGCTGTGCTGCTGCAGCTTTTGCTGCGATATTTGCTGAAGGCAGGGTTTTCTCAGATAATAGATAATCAAAGGCCTCCCCACGTCCATGGGCAACTAGGCCATGTTGACTAGTTATGCCTTTTTGGATCCCTGAAACTATTCTATCCCGTAAAAGTAATGATTGGTATCGTGGATGGTCAGGAGGGATAGAATCCATGTTTTTGTTGATGTCACCTAACGTGAAAAACTAGATTGTATTAGATGCGGTTGTGAATTATAGATAGTGCATGTTTTAGGAGTATATCCTGCATCGCTTAGACCTGTTTCAAGAGCAATTACAGTCTCACCTAGCATTGCCATGGAAGCTTTTCCACCATTATCAATTACAGAGTTGATAATTTCATCTATGGCAGGTGTAATGAGATTTGTATTGGTGGCGAAATCATAACCCAAATCAAAAAGTAGACCTATAGAAGGATTGATTAGAAGTAAATCGAGATATTTTTTCCCCATAGATTGTATCTGGGAAATATTTCCAGATAAAACTGAATTGGTATCTACACTCCCGAGTGAAATGTATTCTATTGTGGCATCTGACTCGATCTCAATTAGTGTCCCATGCCCAGGGCCTCCTGGATTGAGACGGATGGGGACACCACCTCTGGCCTGTGACATGACGTCCCCTAGACCGGTCCCAGCAGAAACATCAGCTTGATGTGCTAAGCTTATTAATTCGGCCATAGAGTTATTGACTTTGAGTACATTATATGCAGATATTGCAGATCCAAGAGAAATTGCACCAGAAAGACCAAATCCTGCCCCCAAAGGTAGGTTAGTTTTTGCTTCTATTTGTACTGGCTGGGAAAAAGAGTTCAACACGGTTGTGACTGCAGGGATATCAACATTCGACCCATTTAAAATTAATTTTGGCTCGTCCGAGATAGAGGCTGTGAAGGTCACCCCATCTGATATATTGATGCCGGCCCCTGTTGATCCAGATTGAAGAGGATTAGAAGAAAAAAATGGAGAGAACAATAATGAAACATGACCAGGTATAAAAGTTGTAATTTGATTATAACTCATTATTGTTTCACTGAATAGTTAGGGGTTGTTTGGGGATTGATATATTGAATTTAAGGAGAGAGGCGTTGACGGTCACGAGGGAAAAGAACGACCTCGCGAATATTATCTATTTGTAACATGCTCATTACTAACCTGTCAGCACCCATTCCCCACCCTGAATGGGGAGGAATGCCATATCGGAACATATCAACATAGAAACTAAATGCTTTGGGATTAAGTCCTTTATTCTCAATAGAATCGACTAGATTGTTATATCTATGTTCACGTTGGCCACCAGATACCAATTCCATTGAGGGATGCATAAGATCGAATCCTTTTGAAATTTCAGGGTTATCTTCTTGGTTTTGTATATAAAATGGTTTTGCATCACTTGGCCAATTGGTTATGAAATAATGACTATTGACTATAGAACCTAATATTCTCTCTGATTGTGTGGATAGATCGTCGCCCCAATTTAATAGATCTGGAAGTTCAGCAGAATCATTTATCATATCAATTGCAGAATCGTATGTGATTTTTGGGAACTTTGGTTTTATGGGAAGGGGACTTGGTAGTTTTAACAATGAAAGTTGTTCAGAACAGCTTTTAGATACTGCATCGTACGCAGCCAATATAACATCTTCAGCTATATTCATTGCATCTGTTTGATCTATAAATGCGGCTTCAAAATCTATAGAAGTTGCTTCGTTTAAATGACGAGGTGTGTTGTGCTCTTCTGCCCTAAAAATAGGACCTATCTCAAAAACCCGTTCTAAACCGCCCCCGACTACGAGTTGTTTGAAAAGTTGAGGAGATTGGTTCATAAACGCTTCTTGACCGAAATATGCAATTGGAAATAGGTCAGTCCCACCTTCGGTTCCAGTGGCAACTATTTTTGGTGTGTTGATTTCGATACAACCTATGTCGTTTAAACAGTGGCGTATAGATTTTTGAACCTCGGACCTTATTTCAAAAATTGCTTTTATTTCTGGCCTTCTAAGATCTATGCATCTTTTGTCTAGCCTGGTGGATAGTTCTGAGGTGACTTTTCCAGATGGATCCATAGGTAAATTTGGTTCTGAAAGTGACAAAATGTCCATTGACTGAGGAATTAGTTCCAATCCGGTTGGAGCTCTGTTTTCAGAAACTATATCTCCAGTTACAGAAATGACACTTTCGCGATAGAGTTGATTAAGTAGATCCAGCATTTCTTCAGAAATAGTTTCTTTCTCAAACTTTACCTGTAGGATTCCGCTTCTATCTCGTAAGAGAAGAAAGGTTAGTCCACCTAAGTTTCTTATTTCATGCACCCACCCAAATGCAGTTATAATAGCTCCTGGTGAAGAGTCTTTGATTAAAGTTCGGGCTTCCATAGAAAATAACTAATTGTCGGGGTTTAAAATATTACGTGTTGGGTTTAGGATGCATCTTTTGCTCCGCGAATGGTTTCTTTTACTGCTGAAATTCCTTTTTCATAAAGTAAGTTTCCCACTACTATCGTGTCGGAATGACTTTTCATTTCATGTGCAGACTCATAATTTGTTATTCCACCACCATAGAATAGAGAAGAACTGGATAGAGCATCGTGCGCAGCTTGTACAGTTACAGGGTCACCAAAAATTCCAGAATATTCTATGTATATTATTGACTGTTTGAATAAGTTCTCGGCTACTATGGAATACGCTGCCACATCCTCGGGAGTTTGGTTGCAATCTGCATTGGTATAATGTGCAACTGCAGAGTTAGGATTTAAAACTATATATGCTTCTATCCAAGTTGAATTCCACATTATATTTGGATCTAATTTTACCCATTCTTTGTGTGCTCCGACTATCCAAGCTGAGCTATCTGAATTGAGAACTATTGGCACAAGATAGCCGTCTATATTTTCATGGTGAACCACGGCGCCAACACTAGATGGTTCTTGATAGATAGGAACCCCATAATCACAACAAGCTTGAATTACTTTTTCCATTTTAGAACTAGTAACCCCGGTTGTCCCTCCTATTTCAATTGCATCGGTGCCTAGGGAACAGACATCTTCATAAGACACATTTTGAGGGAGTTCTTTATCAGGATCTAATTTTATTACATGGTCCCAATTTGTCCAAGGGAGTTTCACTATAAGTTATGTGAAATGGAAAGAAGGAAAAATTCTTCGATAGAGAAATTGAAATTATGTTTAGTCTGAAATGGCAGTGCACCACGGACAAAATGATATATCAGGATCAAGAGAACCACCACATTGAGTGCAGATAAGAGAAGAATCTAGAGTAGTTGTTTGAGCACTTGCAAGGAGATATGTATCTAAAATATTGAAAAATCTAACTGCAAGCAATGAGGCATATACTTCAAATGACAATTCTAGGGGTTGGGAGAATAAAATTGAAATTCCCCCAGATTCTACAGCATTGAGTAAAGAATCGGGTACAACTACCATTGCAGTTGCTAAAGATAAGAGAAACCAAGCAGTTGCCCGTATCCATGCTTTGAGGTAAACATGACCCAATCCAGGATAGATAACAGATAGAAGTATAGCTACTATAACACGTTTTTTTGGAATCAGCACAGAAATTTTATATGTCTCAGGTAAATTTAATCTTTCGGTTGGGAGAATGGATAAGGTATTAAGATAGTAAATCGAGTAGGTTGCGCATATCCTGAATTGTGTATTGTCCAGGTGCAGTCATATTATTTTTATTGGGCGAAGCATAACCAAGTTTAGAACCATAAAATGGTGCAATTACACGAGAATGCATTCCTATAGGACCCATAGAAATGGTGGCCACAGTTTCACCTCGCATAGAACTATTCCATGTGGCGAGCATTAATGAAATGACATCTCCTTCATTCTGTGCTGTGACAGATAATTTACCTAAATCGCCTATTTCTGTTGAATGTTGTAGGATAGAATCTAGTTCTTCCATGGAAGAGGTAGAATTAAAATCATGAGTGGAGATAATCGTGGATATATCGTGAGTTTTTGCGAAGTCAATAGCTTTTTCCCCAATACCTGAAAGGACAGCAGAAAGTTCGATATCTACCGCTTCTACTGCAGAAATTTCCATTGCCCTGCAGAGTAAATCTATGCGCTCGGAACTTTCTGGAGATCTCCCACCCTCAGATTCTACCCTATTGGTCACGATTATAGGAAGTTCACCTTCGTAAGAAGATAATTCAGAAATTGGATTGGGAGATAGGTCCATTCTGAATTCTATAACATCAGCTTTGTCTATTGATTTGGGGATGTCAATTAGACTAGTTAGACTAGCCGCTAGTAAGAAAGAACTGAATTCCATATTGAGATCCTGCGATTCATAGTATTTAGCTTGTCCGGGAATTATGCGGTATGGTATTGTCGAAGAATTTGGTGAATTATCGTTTTTGTAGAGTTTTGTTCAATGAAATGTTAAGATCGAATATAGAAATTGTTCCCCCCGCTATTGTGACGATGTTTTTTATGGCATGGTCAATTATTGCAATTCCTAGAGCTAGATCTGGGGAAATTCCAGTTAAGTTTACCATGAGTAATGTGAATGCCCCTTCATAAAGTCCAATTCCGCCTGAAGAAAGTGGAAGAACTTTGGATAAGTTTCCAATGCTAACTGCGAAAAAACATGCAAAAACTATGGTATTAAGAGGTATATTGGGTTTGAAAGAAAATAGAATTATAATTGCGACCATAACATCAAGCGACCAGATTAAAAGACTAAATATACCAATTCTGGCAGTGACTTTTGGATTTGACATAAGTTGCTGTATGCGCCCTATGAAATTTTCGAATAATGAAGAAAAACGCTGCGCATATAGATCATTGCTGAATAGTTTTATTAGACTCGAAACTCTATGTGATTCTTTTTTAGAAGTGAAGAATAGTAAAGAAAATAGAAAAAATGCCATGAATCCTATGACAACTGCGATCTGAAAAGCGATTTTCCCACTATAGGTCGCTTGTCCCGCCCCATTGGTTAGGAAGAATAGAGATTCTTGACCGTTTAAAATTAAAGTTGTTGCAAAGACAATTGTGGCTATAAGGGTTATTGTTAAGAGATCGAATAACCTCTCGAAAACTAGGGATGCGAAACCAGATACATAAGGAATTTGTTTTTTGGTTTTTAGAATATATGCACGGGCTACATCGCCCATTCTTGCAGGTATTATTAAGTTGCAGGTTTGACTAATAAATATTGCTTTGATTAGGAAACTAAGAGATATAGAGAAACCTAACTGGGAAATTATTTCTTTGTACCTAAGTCCCCTAATGGGCCAAGAAAATAGATAGACTACCACGCTAGCGATGAGGAAAACTGGATTAGACAGGAAAATATAGAAAAATAAAGGATCCAGATCTAGATAAAATCCCATTAAAATTAATGCCAAGGCAGAGATAAAAAAGCCAAAAATAGAAGAATTTAAGGGCGTTATGAGAGGAGAGATATGCAACTCCCACCAAAGTCTTAGTATACTTAGAGACATGGCAAAAACATCTCGAAAAATGTCAACTTTTGTATCGCGTTGTGGAGTCCATGAAACTGGGAATTCAGTTATTTTGAAATTTGAGTTTTGAGCCCTGATTAGGATCTCAGTATCCCAAAACCAATGTGTGTTTTGCATATCTGGTGAAAGGATGAGAAATATTTCTTTGTTGAATGCTTTGAATCCGCATTGATGATCGTATAAATTGGATTTGAGAAGTAAACGGACGAGTGAATTAAATCCTTTGCTTAAAAGTGATCTGTGCAATGGCCTTTTTGTTTTGGTTCCAGGGGACCATCTTGACCCAGTTGCTATGTGTGCTGATCCGGATGAAACCAGGGTTATGAGTTCTTCTAGATGTTTATTATCAGTTGCTAGATCTGAATCTATGTATACTAGAGTAGTGCCTTTTGCTATCTCGAATGCACGAGTGATTGCAGCCCCCCGGCCCAATCTCGATGCACTTGTATAGTGTCGAACTTCCTCGTGTGACCTAGCTAATTCAGAGGATACAATAGATGTATTGTCTGTGCACCCATCCTCTGCTATTATTACCTCATATTGTCCTTTGGGGAGGAAGTTTGAAAGAGTGGCGAGAGTATTTTCAACTGCATTGCGTATTGTCGATTCTTCGTTGTATGCAGGGAGGACTACACTCACAGATACCGAGTCAGTCATGCACCGAAACTGAACGTACTAAAGCATTAATCTTTTGGGCCGAATGTATTGAGTTAAAATTAACTAGAGAAGACATCTTCGCCGTCTGCATCTACTTCTTCGTCAAGAGCCCCTATATCGGTGGAAGCTAATGGAGAAAGTTGGAGTTCTTTATCCAGATCACTAAGAAGTTTGTTTACATCGTCCAACCCTAGTAATTTAAGTGTATTTTTATCGAAACTGAGGCTCTCTAATGCAGATCCATTATCTGAAACATCACTACCGGACAAGTGTTTTCCATAACGCCCTAGAAGAGAAGTGAGTTCCTGTGGAATAATTATAGTGGAGGACTCTCCCTGGCCTACTGAAACGATTGTGTTGAGAGCTTGGTTAATAATAGCTCGTTCACCCATTGATTCGGATGCTTTTGCACTTAGAACAGTTGATATGGCCGCACCTTGTGCTTTTAGAATTAGGCTTTGTTTTTCACCTTGTGCTCTAATTATTGCGGATTTTTTATTGCCTTCTGCCACTTCTACTTCACTGCGCCTTTGTCCTTGTGCTTCTAAAATCATGGCTCTCCTTCGGCGTTCAGCAGAAACTTGTTGCTCCATTGCCTGCTGAACATCTGGAGAAGGACTCACCTCGCGTACTTCTACTGATTCTACTCGGATACCCCATGCATCTGTGGGTTTGTCTAGCTCTTCTCGGATTCTAGAATTGATCACTCCTCTTTTGCTTAGAGTCTGATCGAGTTCCATATCTCCTAGAACTGCCCTCAGAGTTGTTTGGGCAAGATTCATTACAGCAATTTTATAATCCGTAACTTCTAGAAATGCTTTCTTTGCATCCATGACACGGATATATACAACTGCGTCTGCCCTGACTGGAGAATTATCCCTAGTTATTGCTTCTTGCCGGGGGACATCCAATGTTTGTGTCCTCATATCAAATGTGTAAGTACGAGAAACAAATGGGGGAACAAATCGAATTCCAGGTTCTAGCAAACCACGGTATTCACCGAAGATTGTTAGGGCTTTTTTTTCATATGCATTTACTATTATAACCATACTTTTAACGACAATAATCGCCAAAATTAACAGAGGTAAAGCGGTTAAAAGAGATAACGAATTACCAGAGGTTCCTTGTAAGAGATATGTGGTTAGCATGGAATATATTCAGATTTGTAAGTATTAAAGGCTGTACATGCAGAGATAAAATAGGATAATTATTTTGGGGAGATAGTGGGGGTTAAAAATAGTAGGTTTCCGATGGATAAAAAATAAATTTATGGTTTACTTATTTTGGGGTGCAGATTCTACAACTAATAAATTTCCGCCCCCGGGTTCAATGACTATGATTTCAGTTCCAGCAGCCATTTCTTCACCGTTTGATCTTGCAGAATACAAAGGATCGAAACCACCATGATAAAGATTTACTTTTCCACCACGTGAGGTTACAGATTCTACAACATAACCAGTTTTCCCAGTTAGACTATCTACATCTTCGGTTCTAAAGAGGCCTTTTCCACCATATATGTCTAGTGTTCTGAAAAGATAAAGTGCTATGCCACCAAAGATTACTAGCATAAGAGAAAGCGCAAAAGGATTATTTAGAGGAGTGACGAGTATTCCCAAAATACCCGCAGATATTAGTGCCACTCCTAAAACTATAAAATGAGAACCGGGGATTATTGCCTCTGCTGCAGATAGTCCGATTCCTGCTAAGAGTAATAGTAGGGCAAGTGAAGTTTGAGGGGGCGAAGATGAAGCTGACACAAGCTTTAATTGTGCCTTGGCAACTTAATTTTTACGGTACGCGTGGGAATAAATTAATTTTGCTGGTGGATTTTTAGCTATATCAAATTGAGAGAATATTCCCATGATATAGTAATCCCCGCTCGCCATCCATAGTAACAATGGTTTGGTCTGCAACATTCTCAGGTGGAGAAATTCCAGCAATCATAGGCAAACCCATCTCGCGGGCAACAAATGCTACATAGCTAGTTAGACCTGAAATTTCATACAATATTCCAGAAAAATTTTTAGATATGACTGGAACTTCGCCTGTGAACGTTTTGGGTATGAAAATGATAGCTCCATTTGGAATTGATTTTGCATTTAGATTGGATAATCTGAATAGAGGACCAGAAACTTTTCCAGAAACGACTCCTTCTCCACTATCTATGACTTCAGATGCTATGTGAACCTGCAGAGTGTTTGTAGTGTTCCAAGATAAATGTGGCAATATGCCAGAAATTATAACCACAGTATCGCCGCTGCGGACGATATTAGAAGATAAAGCTATAGAAACAGCATCGTTTGTTATTTCAAAAGATTGTTCATTTTGCAATGATCCTATTTTTGCAGACACACCCCATGAAAGTGAAAGTCTACGACAAATCCGTTCTGATGGCACAATGGAAAGTATAGGAACACTTGGTCGGAATTTAGATGTTTTAAGTGCAGTATATCCAGAATCTGAAACGACTATGATTGCGGTTGAATGAACATCTCTAGATAGGTAACGTGCTGACCTGGAGAGTGCCTCGGTGTTAGAGGATACGACAGATGATACACGTTGTTCGAGAAGATCTGAATATTCATCGCTAGACTCTATTTCGGATATGATCTCATGCATAGTCCTGACTACTCCTACAGGATCAATTCCAATTGCAGTTTCTCCAGATAACATTACTGCATCTGTGCCATCTAAAACTGCATTTGCAACATCAGATGCCTCTGCCCTTGTTGGTCGATTGGACGATATCATGGATTCCAGCATTTCAGTTGCAGTTATTACAGGTACACCAGCATCGATGCATTTATGAATAATTCTTTTCTGGATTAAAGGTACTTCCCGAAGTGGACATTCCACACCAAGATCCCCACGGGCTATCATAATCCCATAAGAAACTTCGATGATAGAATTTAACTCGTTTAAAGACTCTGCTTTTTCTATTTTTGCGATGATTGGTATATCAGAATTAAACTCTTCTAGAATTGACCTGATGGACAGTATATCGTTGCTATTTCTGATGAAACTTGCTGCGATAAAATCGACATCATGCGACGATGCGAACTCTATATCGTTGCGATCTTTTGCAGTTGTGGAAGTTAGATCAAGGCTAACACCAGGGATGTTAACACCTTTTCTGCTGCTTAACTCTCCGCCTGAAATAACTTTTACGATGATTTCATTTGACCCAACTTCGGTGATGACTGTTTCTATTTTACCATCATCGATAAGAATTCGGTCCCCTATTGAAACCCCAAGCAAAGATTGAGAAATGCCAATAGTTGTGGGGAAAGACCCAAGACCTTCAACAAAAGTGACTAGGTCTCCGGGTGACAGATGAATGGGCCCATCTAAATTTGAAATTCTTATTTCTGGACCTTGTAAATCAAAAATGATAGATACGTATTTTTCACACTCTTTTTCTGCATCCCGAACCAGATTAATGTAATTTTCCCATTCTTTTTGTGACCCATGACTAGCATTTATCCTGGCTACGCTCATGCCAGCATTGATCAGATCTATAATAATGGATTTTTCCTGGGTTTGAGGTCCAAGTGTGCAAACTATCTTGGTTTTTCCCATGTCAAGAAGATAGTACTCTCAAAGAATAAGAACTTCGCAAATGTTATTTTACTTTTGTTCCAGGCGGAGAGTCTTGATAAGTTGTTAGTAAATCGGCAGAATCGCCAGCTGCAAGCATCATGCCATTAGATTCTATTCCAAAAAGAGTAGCACTTTCTAAATTTGCTACAACTACTATTTTTTTCCCAACTAAATCTTCAATTTTATGGAGTTTTTTTATTCCAGAGACTATTTGTCTTGTTTCGTTGCCTATATCAACCGTTAGACATAGCAACTTGTCCGCATCAGGGATCTCAGTTGCAGTTATTATTTTGCCTATGCGGAGATCGATTTCTTGGAAATGTTTAAATGAGATGTTGTCAGAGGACATTTTTTTGATTTGGGTTTTGTTTTTAGTATTTTTTTCAGAGGTACTTGAAGAGTTTAGACGAGAATCTTGAGATATTTGTGAATTTAGGTTTTGTATTTGTTCAGGTTCTATTGGTACGAACGGTTCGGTGGGTAAATCGAAAGACGAGGATGGATCTAGAGCTGCAGTTATACTGACTTGATGGATGGACCCAGATTCACCTAGTTCTTCCCATATCCGTTGAGATGTTTTGGGCAATGTTGGGGACATCAAAATGCAAACTGCTTTTGAAATTTGGACACAGTCTCTGATGATTTGTTCAGCCAGTTCTGGATCACTTTTTTTAATATTCCAAGGTTCATTTTGCTGGATGTATGCATTCCCATATTGTGCTAATTTCATTCCTGAGAGGGCAGAATTTCTTAGAGAATAATTATGGAGTGAACTGGAAAATTCATCTATAGCTTCCTGGATTCTGTCTTTTATGGCGGCACTAACTTGTTTTTTTGGAGTCCCCCCATATTCTCGGTGGGCAAATAAAAGAGAACGGTAGATGAAATTCCCAATAGTCCCTATAAGTTCTCCATTTATTTTATCAGCGAAATGAGTCCAGGAGAAATCTATATCGTCTTGAAGACCACCTACTGTGACTAGATAATATCTCAGTAGATCTGGATCAAACTTTTCATCTAGATAATCATTTACCCAAATGGCACGGTTTCGGCTAGTTGAGAATGCCTTTTTATTGAGATTAACAAACCCGGTTGCCATAATTGCCCGGGGTTCTGAAAACCCAGATCCTTTTAGCATTGCTGGCCAAAAAACAGCATGGTGCTGTATGATGTCACGTCCAATTATATGAATTATTTCTCCGCCATGTTTCCATGCAGATTCCCAATCGAAAATGTCAGAACCAACGGATTCTGAGTATTGTTTTGTGGAAGATATGTACTCTACAACTGCATCCACCCAGACATATAAAACCAAATCGGTGTTTTCTTCACCGGGGTATTTAATTCCCCAATCTATGTTTCTAGTTATACACCAGTCATGGAGAGATCCTTCTATCCATTCTTTGGGCTGATTTCTAGCATTTCCAGTTCCTTCAAGGCGGTTGATAAACACTTTCAAATAATCTTGGAAGTCTGAAACTCTAAAGAATTTATGTGGTTTTTTTCGGTATTCTGCTAGGTTGCCAGTGATTATGCTCTTGGGGTGGAGAATTTCACCAGGTTCTAGATGTCTTTGGCATCCATCATCGCACTCGTCTCCTCTTGCACTCTCACCACAATGAGGACAAGTTCCCTCTACATACCGGTCAGGTAATGGTTGGTCTTCAATGGGGTCCCATGCAACTAAGATTTCTTTGTCGTATATATGGCCAGAATTAGATAAACTCATGACTATTTCTTGCGTCAAGAGAGTATTTGTTTCGTCATCGGTGTTGCCATAGTTATCGAATTCAATATACATTGAAGCAAATGTTTGTTTATACTTTTCATGCCAAGATAGTGCAAAATCTTTTGGCGAAATTCCTTGCTTCCAGGCGTTTACTGAAACTGGAGTTCCATGCATATCAGACCCGCAAACAAATGCTGTTTTTTGACCGATCTTTTTCAAAGATCTGCTTAGAACATCTCCGCTAACATAAGTCCTCATATGCCCGATGTGTAAATCACCATTTGCATAAGGTAATCCACAAGTGACAACAGCAGGTTTGTTTGTTGGAAATGGATCATTGCTCATAGAACTACGTTGACTCTCATGAAAGATAGATCACTCGTTATTGGAATGTGTAGAATCTATTGCCATCTGTTGTTCGACTTTATAGATTTCCTGTTGCACATCCCTGACAGCATCTATATTAGCAGAAATGGAAGAGATTCCACAAGAAACTAGATGTTTTACCATAGAAGAATTAGATCCTGCTTGACCACATATAGAAGTTTTGACAGAACGTTGATTACATGCAGAAATAACAGGAGATATTAATTTCAATATAGCAGGGTGCAATTCATTGAATCTATCTGCGACCCTTGCATTATTTCTGTCGACTGCTAGAGTATACTGTGTCAAATCATTTGTACCAAAACTAACGAATTTAATACCTGTGTCGAGTAGATCTTCTATCATTAATGCACTTGCAGGAGTTTCTACCATAACACCCCAAATACATTTTTCCACGTCGATTCCTGCTTGGGCCATCAGAGGCAAAGCGGGTAAGACATCATTTGAATCATTTACGAGAGGGAACATTATCTCTATATTGTCGTATCCCATATCGAAAAGTTTGGAGAATGCTGCTAGTTCATATGAAAAAAGAGTAGGGTTATCCAATGATCTTCTTATTCCCCGATAGCCCATCATAGGATTATGCTCATGTGGTTCATTTTCTCCACCTTGAAGTTGTCTGAATTCATCAGTAGGAGCATCTAGAGTCCTCACCCTAATGGGAAGTGGATAAAATGCATCTGCTACTACTTTGATCCCTTGAATTATTTCTTCAACATAGGCATTTGGACCATGATCTTCTATGTACTTTTCAGGAGTTTTATTTGTCGATAAAATTAGATGTTCTATTCTGAGTAGGCCTACCCCATCTGCACCAGTTGCTGCGGCACGTTGGGCTGCTTCTGGGATAGATACATTTACTAAAACTTTAGTGGTCGTTACAGGTTTTATAAAATTTGTTTTTTCCGAAGAATAATTGTTTTTTGATTTTATAATATTACGTGTATCCCCTTCGGTAACAATTCCTGTATTGCCATCCATTGTAACGAAGTTTCCATCTACTAGAGTTATTGTTGCAAGTTTGGTCCCCACTATTGCTGGAACACCCAATTCTCTAGAAACTATAGAAGCATGACTAGTCATCCCACCTTCATCGGTTATAATTCCTGCAGCACGTTTCATTGCGGGAACCATATCCGGAGTGGTCATTTTAGTCACTAAGATATCTCCCGATTCAACTTTATCTAACTGATCTATTTTTGTCACTACTCGAACTGGACCTGATGAAATTCCGGGGCTAGACCCAAGGCCATTGAGGAGGGTGTGTGAGTCAGTGTTTTGGGAGATCATTTGGATATCAGAATGACTAACTGAGATTGTAGTTATAGGTCTAGACTGTAACAGATAGATTTGATTGTTAGAAATTGCCCATTCTATGTCTTGTGGAGAACCATAGTGAGATTCTACTTGGATCCCCATGTTGGCTAGATCGAGTATGACGGATTCGGGTAAAACTTGAACAGTTCTAAGATCTTTTTTAACATTGCGTTTTGAAGTTTTACCAGTTAGAGGGTCGCGTTCGTGTAGAATTTGTTTGTCAGATATGTGTATATTTGTGACAGAATTAGTTTCAGTAGATACAGTATAGTTGTCTGGAGAAACCTCTCCTGAAACAATTGCCTCCCCTAGCCCCCATGAAGCTTCGATGATTACTTGAGAACTTCCAGTAGAAGGATGTTTAGTGAAAAGAACGCCAGAAGTTTCTGAATCGATCATGGCTTGAATGACAACCGCCATATCTACTTCAGAGTTTTGAACCCCTTTTCGGATCGATAATAAATGGCACGTTGAGTAAAAAGAGATGCCCAGCAATCTTTGACTTTATCTACTAAATCTGAACGGCTAATATTTAGATATGTATCTTGTTGACCAGCAAATGATGCATCTGGCAAATCTTCAGCTGTTGCAGAAGATCTAACCGCAACAAAGAGATCTTTTTTCCCGATTTGAGAGTTTAATTTATCGAAATTCAGAAGTATTTCGTCTTGTACTGAAATGGGCAGTTCTGCCTCCAAGATGAGATTTGTTGCCTTCAAATTGGCTTCTACTAAAGCATTTGAATCATGTACATCAATATCTACTGCAGAAAGTAATTCTCCCCCCATTCCTGTCTGGGTAATAAAATCTCTATATGTAGATGCCAAGACTATGAAACCAGGAGGCACAGGAAAACCTGCATTGGTTAGTTCTCCCAAAGAAGCCCCTTTGCCCCCTGCTATTTTTATATCCAAGTTGGTGACATCAGTTAACCAAGTTATGGCCATTGTTCTTGCAGTTGGATTTGACAAGCCAACAAAAGAAGCTTCCGATAGATTTAATGAAACCATGATTCACCAAATTACTTTTGTTGGAGGAGTGCATTGAATGAAGTATATGAATTGGTTTGATAGAATTAAACAAATAGGGATATATACTGGTTGCTGGTTGATTGTCACATCAATTTCGATGTCAATTATAGCATTTGGAGTTGGTTTTGGAGGATTGTGGCTACTAGGCCTATATAGATATACACCGTCTGCAATTAGTTATGTAAATTATCCCGCGGCAGGATTGACAATAATGGTTTTTGGGATAATATTTGGAATTATTGGAACTAATTATACCGGCATATGGATTGCACAAAAATACTCAGATGGAAATATTGAAACAGAGATTATGAAAAATGATATCCTATATATTCTAGAAGATAGACTTGAAGAGATTCGTCGAGAAATAATTGAAATTGGATCTAAGAAAGAATGAGAGAGATTAAAGAAGCAATTATTAAAGTTAAAGATTATCCAATACCAGGAATTGAATTCAAAGATTTAACTCCCGTATGGAAAGATAAAGAATTATTTCACATTTTAATTGATAAGATGGCAGAAAAGTGGCAAGGGTTAGAAATTGATGCAGTGGCATCGATTGAATCTAGAGGTTTTGTAATTGGTGGCCCAATAGCATACAAGTTGGATGCAGGTTTTATTTTGCTTAGGAAGCCAAATAAATTACCTAGAGAATTTTATTCTCAACATGTTGAATTGGAATACGGAGAAACTGAAATTCAAGTTCATAAGGATGCGTTTGATGGAGTTGAAAATGTGTTGATAATAGATGATTTGTTGGCCACAGGAGGAACTGCGATTGCAGCGTATAGATTAATACCCGAAGACATAGTTTTAGGATTTGGATTTATGGTAGAATTAAGTGAGCTCAAGGGGAGATCTAATATAGAAAAAATTTCAGATGCAAGAATAGAATCTATGATTGTATATTGAATTTATTGTGATTAAATTTAGTTCATGTTTTGAATTTAAGTGGGAACATTTGTGAGTTTTAGATCACCGAAAAGTTCGTCTTGGGACAAATATATTTCGCCCCTGTGGGCCATAAATAATATTGCTAAGAAAAAAGAAATTTTAGATGCCCCTGGAGGGACTATGTCGTCAAAGAATACTTCAAGTATATTGCCGGAGTAATGAGCGTCTATAATGGCAGATAACTGATCTATTAGATCTTCCATTTGTTCTACGTGGGCAGTCCCAATAACATCTTGTTCGGTAGGTTCGTCATCGAGTCTAAATTGATCGCCATCATGGTAATCAAGTCGTTGAATTCCTCTTAAAAATCCATGTGGAGAATCTGATGTGTCATATTGACGGGTTTGTTTCCAATTGGAAGTTTGTTCCGCAGACCTAAGTTCGTTGATTAAGTCATCTAGAGTTTTTGGAGAGCCTCTAGCTCTTTTTCTAGATAATCTCCTATTGAGCTCGGTTTCAAATGCTAAGAGTTGATCTTCATTGGAATTAATATAAAATTCATTTGAATCCGCATCTTCGTCTGGAGAGGGGTCTGGTGGGAAAATAACATCGGATTTGAGCCTCAAGAGAACACTAGCATATAGAAGAGCTCTTGAAGAAGTTCGTATATCGGAGCGATCTAATTTTGCTAAGAATCTATCGGTAACATGCACTATGTCTATGTCCCAGGGATCTATTTCACCATCTTTTGCTAGTTGGACTAATATTCCGATTGGTTCGTTAAGAGGATCGTATTCAAGGGTAAAATTTTCAGGTTTTGTTTTGTTTTGTTTGAAGGGCGGGGTGGCAGAATTCATTGGGAATTTTTGCCTCCAGATGTAAGTGATATTCCAGTTACTGCAGAAATATTATTTTCTTGCATTACTACCCCTATTGCACGGTCCGAACGCTCCAATAAAGCGGATCTATGAGAAACGACTATGAACTGAGTTCCATATGCTAATTCGTCCAATAACTCTCCAACCAATTCTGCATTGGAAGCATCTAGAAATGCATCTATTTCATCTAAAGCATAAAATGGTGCAGGATGATATCTTTGAATAGCGAAAATAAAAGAAAGCGCTGTGAGAGATTTCTCACCCCCTGACATTGCAGCTAGTCTTTGAAGGGGCTTATCTCTTGGTTTGGCTATCATGGTAAGTCCACCAGAAAATGGATCATTTTCGTCTTCTATGTGAAGCTCTCCAGTACCAGCTGAAAGTTTTTCAAATATTTTTTTAAATTGTTCATTTATTCCATTGAATGATTCTATAAATGCCTCCCTTTTTGCACCTTCATAGCTATCAATTCTTTCATGTATTGCTGAGGATTCACTTGAGAGCGTAGTTAATTTTTTGGTGAGAAGATTTAATGAAATTTCAACCGAATCATACTCAGTTACTGCAAGCATATTTACAGGTTCAAGTTGAATCATTTTTGCATCTATTTTTTCTATGTTAGATAATAGAGTTGATAGACTTGGAATTAGTTCATTGGGAAGAATTTCTATGGCTGGATTTAATGTCGCGAGTTCTTCTGAAAGGGATTTTGAAGTTACTACAAGACCATCTATATGGGATTTTAAAGAGACCATTTCTGCGGATTTTAAATCTTTTTTGTCCCGAGAAGTTACTAGATTTCCACGAATGAGAGTTCTATTAGTTTTTAGTTCTACTAATTTGGACTCTAATTGATCAAATAATAATTCTTTGGAGGATGAAACAGTTAATAGTTCCTGGATTTTATTTTCAAGGGATTTAACTCTTTCAGACATATCTCTTGATCGGCTTTTTGACAGCCCTATCCTCGCATTTAAATCTGTGATTTCATTTTGCAGATATTTATACTCAAGATTGGATTCGGAGAGAACAGAATTTGAAGAGTCTAATTGTTGTTCTATGGCAGTAATATTCACAGATACCTTTTCGTTTTCAGTTAATAGGTTTGGTAAATTGGATTGGGATAGGTCAGATTCGATTTGGTCTATTTTGGATTCAAGAGACAGTGAAGAGTTATCGAGTTGGAATATTTTTTCTTCTTCTTTTTTCATTTGTTTTTCAACATTGGTTCTATCTTTTTTTAATCCGATAAGTTGATCATTTAGCAATATTGACCTAGTAGAAAGTTCTTGATAGTCAGTGTTTGACTGGTCCAAATGATATTCTATTCTGCGAATATGGTCCAGTAAATCTACATGGATTTCTTGGGAAGAGTTTATAGAAGAATCTATTGACATGATGGTTTCTGTTAAAAGAGATTGTTCCGACTCTAATTTTATTATTTTACTCGAGATAGTTTGTAGGTTTTTTTGCCCCCCAGTAACAAAATTGTATCTTAATTTATGCAAAGGTCCTCCGGTCATGGCCCCAGAAGATTCAATCAGATCCCCAGATAAAGTTACAAGTCGGTTTCTGCCGGGGAATTTGCGTGCATTTTGTAGATTGTCAAAGACTATTGTTGATCCAAAAATGTGATTAAAAATAGTTTCATGTTTTGGTTCGAATTCTATTAAATTTACTGCGTAATCTAGTATTCCAGGTGCGTTTGGTAGATCTTTGTTTTTATGTTTTTTAATTTTATTGAGAGGTAAAAATGTAGCACGTCCAATATTATTTTTAGTTAGATATTCAATACATTTCTGGCCGACATGATCATTTTCGACTACGATATGTGAAAGCCGGCTTCCAGCAACAATTTCGCATGCCATAGTGTATTTTTCAGATACACTTCCTAATTGAGATACCGTTCCATGAATACCACCTATGCCACTTCCAAGAATGGATAAAACTGCTCGATTGAACGATGAAACTCCATTTTTGTTTGTTTTGCTTTCAAGATTAGAATAGGACAGTTTTGTTTTGTTTAAATTGTGTTTAGTTGATTCTAGTTTGTTAAAAATTTCAATTCGTTTTTGTTGGAATGATTTTAGACTATTAACATTTTCGGATTCATCTTTTTGGATTGATTTAAGCTCAGAGCTTAGATTGTCAATTAGGGTTTTAAACTCGGATGATCTCGAAAATACTTGTTCTAGATCTTTAGAAACTATGTCTATTTCATTTGACCTACGTCTAGCATCATCAATTAGACGATCTTGATTGAGTTGGTTTGAATGCCGCTCTTCTTGAATAGAGATCAGAGATTTTCGAAAAGTTATTAGGTCTAGTTTGGACTCCTCGAATTCTGAACCAATATTTTCAATAGATTTTTGAATTGTTTGAAGTTGGTTTTTATTTTCAGTTAGTTCGATGATGAGATTGGACTTATGGAGTTTATTTTTTCTGATTTGGATTTCAATATCATCCAAAAATTCTTTTTTTTGGTCTAACCCTATGAAAGCCTGCCTTCTATCTAAATCGAAATCGTTTATTTGGAGTTTAATTGAGCTTAACTCACCCTCAAAACGGGCCACATTGGCCTTTAATTCTTCTATTTCTTTTAAAATTGAAAATTGTTCTTGACCGCCTTTACGCTCTATTTCTAGATTCAGTTTGCTTAGAGTTGATTCGATGGATATGAAATCGTTTGATAAATTTTGGAATTCTATTCTAAGTTTATTTAGTTGGTTTTCGGTAGTTTCTATTAATTCTAATTGTTTCGTTAATTGAATTGATTTTGAAGAAAATTCTGCTGATTTAAGATGGCCAGAATGAACTGATTTTTCATCCTTTAATTTCTGATATTGGAGTGCGGCTTCCCGCTCGAAAGATAGTTTTTGTAATTGTTTCTGAGTTTCTTTTATATGTATTTTTGCAGCGTCTATATGAGCCTCTGCTGTGTCAAGCTCAGAAATAGATTTTTCCTTCTTGTTATCGAATTCTGCCACCCCAGCAATTTCGTCGATTATAAGCCTTCTTTGAAGAGGAGTCATTTGTATGATATTAGTGACATCGCCTTGCATGACAACATTATATCCTTCGGGAGTAATTCCAACATACGAAAGTAATTCTTGGATAGAAGATAGATTAACTGACCTATCGTTAACATAAAAATAAGAATAGTAATTTTTTTCAGTTTTTTTCACACGTCTAGTAATTTTTATATGAGAGATATCCCCCAACCGATCTATGCCTAGAATGGATGACATTTGATCTCTAGAAAGTTCCTTTGCAGAATTATTTAAAGTGACTTCCACAATTGCTTCGTTTGGCGCTATAGACTTATTGTCATCTCCAGGATTATATATTAGATCGGTGAGTTTTTCTGCCCGTATTCGTGAACTGCGAGAGAGTCCTAGACAAAATAAAATTGCATCGATTATATTTGATTTTCCAGATCCGTTTGGGCCGCTAACCGTGGTGAAATCCTGATAAAAAGGTAACTCTGTGGTTCTGCCAAAACTTTTAAAATTATCTAGGAGAAGTTTTTCTATGTACATTGTTGCTTTGAAAGGTATATTTGAGTGGGAAAAAATATAACCCTCGAGGATATATTACAGAAGAGTTTCAATAATCTTATAGTTCTTGTTTTTTGATTGAAAAAATAACAATAGGCTTTAACTTGTTCAAACCGAACCGGGATCAATGGTTCAAGTTGAAGAAATGGATGTGATCCCAGTGATTGGCCTCGAGGTTCATGTTCAGTTGGAAACCAAGACAAAAATTTTTTGTGGGTGTAGTACAGATCATGCAGGAGATCCAAATACGAATGTTTGCCCAGTATGCTTAGGGCTTCCAGGATCGCTTCCAGCATTAAATGGGGCTGCAGTTGAAGCTGCGATTAAAATAGCTAAATCTATTGGGGCAAAAATAGCAGATGAAACATCTTTTCATCGGAAAAATTATTTTTATCCAGATCTAACCAAAGGATTCCAAATAACACAATATGACAAACCTATTTGTACGGATGGTGAAATGGAAATCAACATAGAAGGTGAAATACGAAAAATTAGAATTGAGCGTGCACACCTAGAAGAAGATCCAGGAGGTTTGCAACATATATCAGGCGACAGTGATTATGTATTGATAGATTATAATAGAGCAGGTACACCATTGATCGAAATTGTAACTATGCCTGATTTGAGAGCTCCAAAAGAAGTGAGATATTTTTTGGCTAAATTGGAAGAGAATTTGGAATATCTGGGAGTATTTAATCCAGCAAGAGATGGTTCATTAAGAGCTGATGCAAACGTTTCTTTGATTCGTAAATCAAACGTTGGGCCTGATGGATCCATCAGTGGAAAAGTTTTGGAAGCTGCCAATAGAATTGAAATTAAAAATATATCAAGTCACAAAGGTGCTGAAAAGGCATTGGTATATGAGATCAGTCGACAAAAAAATGCAATCATACATGGGAGAGAGATTGTGCAAGAAACGCGGCATTGGGACGAAGATCGTGGAATTACTATGTCTATGAGAAAGAAAGAAACTGAAGATGATTACAGGTATTTTCCAGAGTTTGACATTCCCATTTTGACCGGTGATTGGTGGAAAATGTATATTGAAAGCATAAACATTCCAGAATTACCAGAAGCTAGAAGGAAGAGATTTCGTGAGGAATATGATCTTGAAAACGAAGTTGCTTCGAAATTAACTTCTGATAAAAAAGTGGCTGATTTTTATGAGCTGATAGTGGCTGAATTCGATCCGGAATTAGCAGCTAGATGGGTAGCGGACAATCTCCTTGGAGAGCTTAATTACAGGGGGTTGAGTATAGATGATGTTGAAAATCAGTTGGACGATTTTAGAAAATTGATAGGTTTGGTTGAAATTGGTAAGATAACTGAAAAAAATGGTAAATCTATAGTTCTCAGGAAAATGTTAGATGAAAATGTTAGTTTGGATATGATTATAGATGGGGAGAAACTAGATATTATTAGTGAGAAAGGGGTTAAAAAATTGGTATTTGAGGTGATTGATGAAAATGAAAGTGCGGTTGAAGATTATATTAATGGGGAGTCTAATGCAATTAACTATTTAGTTGGGAAGGTTATGGAAAAGGCAAGAGGGAATGCAGATCCTGCTATCGTTACCAAGATTCTTGAAGAGTTCTTTGATTAAAG